>AGBJ01000023.1_pt1 | contig 20015 bp, 21 predicted proteins | sample 768721 | NCBI WGS metagenome assembly AGBJ01 (sample SAMN00779238, study PRJNA67915) | hypersaline lake metagenome
ACTGTCGCAGCGATGTAGTCTGGATGCTGGTAATAGCTCTCAAGTATTTTTACTTTTGCCTTAATCCCCTTCTTTCTGATGCTCTCTTCCAGGTCTTCTATACTTGAAAGTGTCGTAGTACTGGAGTAATGCGGATAGAGAGGGATCGCATAGATCTCGTCAATGTCTTTGAGTTCCTGAAGCGTGTCACTTGAATAGGGAGGCGTATAGCGCATCGCCATATGTACCGTAGCGTCTATGCCTGTTTCAAGTTTTGAAATGAGCTTTTTCGTATAGTCGACCAAGGGTGATCTTCCTCCTAAAGAGGCGTAATTGCTTTTAGCTTCCCCTTTTCTCTTCCAGGTAATGAGTTTTGCTATCAGCATACGCAGAGGCTTTGGTGCAGAGATGATGCGCTTGTCATTGAACATATTGTTCAAAAAAACTTCTACCTCATCCAAATTGTTCGGACCGCCCATGTTCATCAGTAAAATAGCTCGTTTCATAGTTGCCTCACTTTTTTGTTTATTCTACAAAGAAAGTGTTCCTATTCGTAGGCTTATAATGTCAATTGGTCGCGAAAACTAGCTTAGCTGGTGCCGAAGGGATGCTTCTATATCTGTATATTCAAACACGAACCCTTTTTCCTGCAGGGCAGTAGGGTAGATCTCTTTTGAACCTGTCAGAACAGAACTGGCTTCCCCATACATGATGCGCAAAGCGAATTCAGGGATGGGAAGAATGGTGGGACGATGTAGCACTTTTCCCAGTGTTTTGGTAAACACATAGTTGGTCACGGGATTGGGTGAAACCGCATTGAAGACACCCGTCAGTTTCTGGTCTATAACAAAGTGATAGATACCCATCAGATCGTCCATGTCTATCCAGCTGGTCATCATCTTCCCGTTACCGATGATGCCGCCCACACCCAGTTTAAATGGCGTAAGCATCTGTGCCAGCGCACCGCCCTCTTTCCCGAGTATCATACCAAAACGCAGTATCGTGGTCGGCTTCTCACACAAACGCGCTTCCTCTTCCCACTTGTGGGCAAGCTCGCCTAAAAAATCATCTGCTATCTCTGTACAAGTTTCATCACATTTTTTGTTATCGGGATAGATGCCGATGGCAGAGGTGGAGATAAAGTGCGAAACATCACTTTGGTTGATCGCCTCTACGAGGCGTTCTGTACTCTCTATGCGGCTTTTGAGAAGTATTTTTTTATAGGGATCGCTCCAGCGTTTGATGATGGGGGCACCAGCAAGATTGATCACCACATCAACATCTTCCAGCTTTATAATGATCCTGGAGACATCATCATTCCTATCGATGATGACACAATCCTTAAAACGTTCCTGTAACGCTGTGCCCACAAAACCGCTTGCTCCTGTAAGTGCTACTTTCATCCTATCCCTTTTTGCTTACTATAGTATGCGAGTATGGACTCCCTGTGTAATCACATAGGATTAATGCAATGTCATGCTATTTGAGTAATGCTTCTATCTTCTCTTCCAGTTCGGCGGGTTTGGTCGATGATCCAAAACGCTCCACTACCTTGCCCTCTTTATCCACAAGGAATTTGGTAAAGTTCCATTTGATCGATTCCGTGCCTAAAATACCAGGCTGTTCTGATTTGAGATAGCGGTAAAGCGGGTGTGTCTCTTCACCGTTGACATTGATCTTGGAGAACATCGGGAAGGTCACTCCGAAATTGACGCGGCAGAAGTTCTGTATCTCTTCCTCCGATCCGGGCTCCTGGGAACCGAACTGGTTGCATGGGAACCCGAGTACTACCAGACCTTGGTCCTTGTATTTTCTGTAGAGTGCTTCAAGTCCGTCGTACTGGGGTGTGTAGCCGCATTTGCTTGCCACATTGACGATAAGCATCACTTTGCCTTTATAGGGTTCGAGCGTCGTCTCTTTTCCCTCTATGGTTTTGACCTTGAAATCATAGACCGTTTCCATCTGTACCTCCTTTGCTGACATATATACACTCAAAATAAACACTAACGACAAGATACCTTTTAGCACACTGTCTCCTTTACTCTTTTTTATCCGCAGAGAAATTCTTGATGATCGTGATCACAAGCTCTCCGACCTCAAACCCGAATTTTTTCATTTTTGAATGATTCAGTATCACGCCGTCTTCCTGAAGATGCAGCCAGTCGCGTACGCTGATATCGATCGTCGAATCATTGTACGAAACACGCATGACATAGTCTATCATAACCGTATTGCCTTTTGCAATCATTTTGACTCGTTCCATATCGGGAGATATAGAATGAGAAAGATATGAAGAAGATGTTTATCTACAGGTATACAAAGACTCAAGAGCTTATAGCTTCAAAATTTCCATAGCTTGGGTCATGTCCTTATCCCCTCTGCCTGAAAGACTGATGATGATGGTCTTACCTTTGATCTTCTCTTTAGGCATTTTTTTAAGATATGCGATCGCATGGGCACTTTCAAATGCCGGCACGATCCCTTCAGCGCGGCTGAGCCATACAAAGGAATCCATCGCTTCATCATCGGTCACAGAGTCATATACCACTTTGCCCTGCTCCATAAGGTAAGAGTGTTCAGGTCCTATACCCGGGTAGTCCAGTCCCGCAGAGATGGAGTAAGCCTCATTGATCTGCCCCTCACCTGTCTGCAAAAGATAACTGAGTTGACCATGCAGTATCCCCGGCCTACCCAATGCCAGAGAAGCTCCGTGCTCCCCGCTCGCCAGCCCTTTTCCTCCGGCTTCTATGCCGATGCACTCTGTTTTCTCTTCCTCTATAAAATGGGCGAACATACCTAGGGCATTGGACCCTCCGCCTATACAGGCGATGACATAATCAGGCAGGGTATTGGCCTGTTCAAGAAGCTGCGCTTTGGCTTCATAACTGATGATAGCCTGAAAATCACGTACCATCAAAGGGTAAGGATGCGGCCCGGCAGCAGTACCTATGACATAGAAGGTGTCTCTGGCATGGGTGACCCAATGTCTTATGGCATCATTCATGGCATCTTTGAGTGTTTTGCTGCCGGATTCTACTGCGTGTACTTTGGCACCCAGCAGTTTCATCCTAAAAACATTGAGCTCTTGTCTTTTGACATCTTTCGCTCCCATAAAGACCTCGCATTCAAGTCCCATCAGTGCTGCTATCGTTGCTGTAGCCACACCGTGCTGCCCTGCTCCTGTCTCGGCAATGATCTTCGTTTTTCCCATTCGTTTGGCCAAAACGCCCTGGGCAATGGTATTGTTGATCTTGTGTGCGCCTGTATGATTCAGGTCTTCACGCTTGAGATAGACTTCTGCACCTATCTCATCACTGATGTTCTGCGCTTTATACAGAGGGGATGGACGACCTACATAGTCTTTGTAGAGTGCATTGACCTCATCCCAAAAGGTTGGGTCAAAACGGTATTTTTTATAGACCTCATCCAGTTCGATGAGTATGGGCATCAACGTCTCTGGGACATATCTGCCTCCAAACTTGCCAAAGTGGCCTCTCTCATCCGGGTCGAAACTAAATGCTTGTGGTATATACGGTTTCATGAAAACTCCTTTATCTCATATATTATCGTGTTTAAAGAAGTTTTTGTAGTTTTTTTATGTCGGTTAAAAATATTTACCGACTTTTTTACTGTTGATCTTTGACTTTTTTTATATAGGTATCGTCTACGTCATCATCATAAATGGTGAAGACCGGTGCATATCCCATAGCGATCAGTTTTCTGTCAAGCACTTTTGCATCATAACCGCTTCTTTTAACCGAGGACAACAGCATCCTCTGCTCTTCCATTCTCAATCCTGCTAATTCCAATTCGAACGCTATTTCTTCCAGTGTCATACTAACTCCTTTTTGATGCTATAAATGTTTCTCCCACTGTCCCATACTTTCCGCGGCCGGAAAAGAGCATAGGCTTGGCACTCTGCTTTTCGTTGACATGTATTTTGATGACATCGGCTATGAATATCGTATGGTCACCGTTTTTGTACCTATCACATACCACGCACTCATAGATGAAGTCTGACGCACTGAGCAATACATTTCCATTGCCATCCCTACCCTCTGTCTTCAACCCGCTTTTAGCCAGTTTGTCTTCGTTGTCACCATGTATCTTCCCCATGATATTTACGGTTTCATAATGGTCAAACGGTAAAAAGTTGAGCGTGAAACTGCCATGTTCTTCCAGCAGCGCATGGGTGTAGTTCTCTTCGCGTACGGCTACTGCATAGCGGAAAGGCGACTTCGAAACAGGCATATGCCATGAAGCGGTCATGAGATTGTTTTGGCAGGCAAGCAAAGCCGTGACCCTTGGCTGTGCGTGTGTTGCTTCTTCTAGAGTATCATAGGTATTAAACATTGGTTCCTCATTTTTTGTCATATTTTATACGGATACAAAAGTATTTCATAGGGGATTTATGTCAATTCGTGCTAAATATCTACTTAGCATTGTCTGTTCCAATAAAATACATGTCATAGTTTAAGAGTAAAGAGATAATAAAAAACCTTATAAAATATGTTAAATTATAAGGTTTTAGTGAAATGGTGTAAGGAGTTAATAATCCTATGGATTAATAGATGAAGTAGAACCAAGCTAATTTAACTTGTCACCCATCGAAACGATGGGAGCAAAGAACATTATTTAGTCGTCATTATGCAGTTGTCCACTAAATTCAAAGCCAAACTTCATTTTATTGGCTATTTCTTCTTGTACCTCGTCTATGAGGTCTTCAGTTTCACCTTCTATCTGTTCTATGAAAAAGTTTTGTTCTCTTTCTCGTCTAAAGGTATGTATCTTGTAAGGTTTATCGGTACCATGTTCTTCTATAAACTTTTCAATCGTATCTTCCCAAATGAAGGTTAGTTCATGTTCTATGGTTTGTGTTTCTTCATCATCAGGCAAGGTGTAGTTAAATGCTACCGTATCTGTGTAGCATATGACCTCATACGGTTTATCTTCTTTTTGAGACGTTACTTCATTGTTTGTCATGATTATGTCCTTTAGTATATGTTTTTTATTAACCGTTATATCGTAGATAGCTTTAAATCAGATAAAATTTATCTGATTTATTTTTTTTGTTCCAACATTGTAATCTTTAGTATCTCTTTTTTAGAGTTTTAGGGTTTTTTGTTTTAACTGACAGCCATATCACTAAGAAGACTCACCATACCTGATGCACTGCCTATATGTTCTTTGAGTGATATCTTTACTTGCGGATGTAATGCCTGTACCTTCTGAACCGCTTCAGGTATATCTCGGGTGACATGGTTGCCCGAGGCCAGGAAGTAAGGTAAGATGACGATCTCAGTGACACCCTTCTCTACACAGGAGAGCATACTCTCTTCCAATGAGGGGTCGGTAAACTCTAAAAATGCTGCCGTCACCAGAGCGTACTTGTCTCCAAGCAAAGCTTCCAGTTCTTCTGTCAGAGACTTGACCTCTTCGTTGGAGGAGGCTTTGCGGCTTCCATGTGCGACAAGTATCAGTGCGTTAGTTTGCTTCATTTTTACTCTGGTCCGGGTAGATAAGTTTGCTGGTATCAAACCCTGCCTCTTTTGCCTGGGCTAAAAGTCTGTCCAGTACCTTCTGGTCGAGGGTCAGTTTCCTGGAGAGAATCCAGAAGTAACTCAGGTCCGGCCCGCTGATCATCGTATACGTTTCATAATCTGTATCCATCACGATATATGAGCCGTAGAACGGCCCAAAGAATGACACTTTCAGGAAGCCCTTGTCAGGACTCTGGACAAAGTAGGCTTTGCCTTCGGCCTCGCTCCACTCTTTCTCTTTGGTCTTATACCCTTTATTGAGTACCTTGACCCCACCATCTTCTCTCATGCTGTAGGTCGCTGATATTGCTTCCATACCTTTTTCGAACCGGTGCTCCAATCTTACTATCTCATACCATGTTCCGAGGTATTCATTGAGTTTGAAATTTTCAACCGGTATCACTTTTTGCGGTTTTTTATCTTCACACCCTGTCACAAGCAAACCCAATGCAAGTGCAAGAGGCAATAGTAGTTTTTTCATTGTTCATCCTTTTCTAAATATGAGTCGTAATAGACCTGCACCAAAAAGTATCAGTGCAAGATCACGTAATTGTTGATCATAGAGTAACACAAAAACGGAACTTATCATTAGAACCAATCCTGTAAGTATCGGTTTGAGTGACTCTTTGATGGATTTTTCCAACACGTCAAGCTGCGGTTTGGAGAGTTCAACAGAAAGATTCTCTTCACTGATACGGTACAGGGTGTTCCTGAACGCCCGCACATCCAAAGGAAGATTTTTAAACTCATCGATAAGGGTTTCCAAAATGCCCTCTTTCGCACCCAATGCCCGGGGAATATTCCTCTGAAGGATCGGCAATATATCTTTGATCCCGTTAAAGTTCTCAATATAGGTCGTTCCCAGGCCTTCGATGATCGCACTGACCCTGAGTATATAAATGGCCTCCTGTGGCAGCTTAAAAGGAAGGCTTCTGGTCTGCTCCATTACCTGAAATGCCAGTTCCTGCATACTTGAACTGTCCAGGGCATCGTTGTTAAAGATATCAAACATGCGCTGGGTGAACTCGGCCAGTTCTGAAGTGGGCGCATCGTATGCTACCGTACCCAGACGTTTACTGGCACTGACATAACGTTCATAATCCTGTTCATTAGCCGCTTTGATAAGCTCAATGATCGCGATGCGCGTATCGTTGGGGACACGCTTGACCATACCGAAATCAAGCAGTATCAGCGTGCCTTCCTTGGAAACAAGCAGATTGCCCGGATGGGGATCGGCATGGAAAAATCCCCGTACAAGCATCTGTTCCGTGTAGAATTTCACCAGCGTCTCTATGACAGGAGCGATGTCGATATCGTGCTTCCTCATTGCCTCCTTGTCATCAAAACGGAACCCTTCTTCAAAACTCATCACCAGCGCATCATCGGAGCTGAGCCCCTCATAGGGCGTAGGAAAAACTACATTCATATCTGCATAGGTTTCAGAGAACTTGATCAGATTTTCTCTTTCCTGGTTCAGACTGACCTCTTTTTGTATCATTGAGGAAAATTCATTCACGACCGCTTCGAGAGAGTGCTTGGTATAATGCGAGAACAAGGGTCTAAATAATGCATTGAAGAATGAAAGGATGCGTATGTCGGCCTTTACCTGTTTTTCTATGCCTTCGCGTCTGAGTTTAACAGCGACCCTGGTATCTTTGTCCAGCCACGCTTCATGTACCTGTCCGATAGAAGCGGAAGCGATAGGTTCTGTTTCAAAGCGGTAAAAAGGATCTTTCTCGAACGCACGATCAAACACCCTCTGCATCTTTTCTTTCTCCATGGCAGGAAGCTCGTCATGTAGCATCTTCAACTTGCTAAGATACTCCGGCGGGAAGAAGTCATTACGCGTAGCAAGGACTTGTGCAAGTTTGATAAAACTGGCTCCCAAAGCAGTGATGCGGTTCAGCAGTTTATCCGGATCCAGCGGAGAGAAGAACAAAAACTTCCTTCGTTTTCTTACCAGCATGTAGACCGTGAGCAAAACCGTAAAGACCCGCCAGATCCTGAGTGGTGAATAGAGTTGAGAGCTTCGCACTATTTTTCTTTAAGCGCCTCAATGTCCGCTTTGGTTGCCAAGCCCATCTCATCAATGACCTCTTTGAGCGCCTCTTTGATCTCCGTTTTGATCTTTTCTTCCTCTTCTTCACCACGTGTTTTGAGCTTTTTTATAAAAGCATCGGCATCTTCTTGGCTCAATTTTCCTTTCTCCTGGAGCTTTTCGATCTCTTCTTCTACACGTTCTTTCAAGAGTATCGCACCGCCTAACCCTGTATATAAGATCTCTTTTATCATGTGTGACTCCTTTTTCTTTATTTTACCCACTCTTTCGATCTATTCATAGTTTTATTTTGTCTGTTCATTGTTTTGTGCTTTTTTCAGTATGGACCTTATCATAGTCCGAAAGACCAGATAATGCACAGGTGTAAGCATATACCAGTAGAGCCTTCCCAACAGTCCGCGAGGATAAAAATAGGCTGTCTGCACCAGTTCATCCCCTTTTATCTTGAACTCCAGCCAGGCTTTTCCGGGGACCTTCATCTGTGCATAGAGCAGCAGTCTCTCATTGGGACTGAGATCTTCAACCCTCCAGAAATCCACGCTCTCACCTATCCTGAGATGATGGCTGTCTCTCCGTCCTCTGTTGAGCCCTGCACCGCCGATCATTTTATCCAGCCAGCCTCTGATCTCCCAAAGCCAGTCATACCCGAACCATCCCTCTTTTCCGCCGATGGAACAAAAGGTGCGGTAGACGGTCTCTTTGGAAATACCGTCCAGCTTGACCGCCTGACGGTCCATCAGAACGGCTGATGAGGGGTCATCTTTATGCTGCAGCTCCCATCTGTCACCTACGCCGCCGGCATCGCTCCATCGGCTATAAACTTGATTCTCCTCCATCTCTTTGATCGCTTTTTTGACCGCCTCTTCAAACCTGATGGGGTGTATCTGGCTAAAATACTTCTTCGCATTGTCATTTTGTACCACCACTTCAGAAGAGAGCCCCTCTATAAGAGAACGTGCCACCGTGTAGGGTACGGGTGTAAAGAGGTTGAGCCAGTAGGAGGAGAGTTTGATGCTCAGTACGGGGAGCGGGATGATCCAGCGGCGAAGGCCCAGTGCATGGGCACATGCTAACATCATCTCTTTGTAGGTCATCTTCTCACTGCCTATGTCCACCACAAGATTTTTATCGATACTAAGGTCTTTTGCGGCATTCAAATAGGCAATGACATCATCCACGCCGATCGGTTGTGCCAGGGTATTGACCCATTTGGGGGTGACCATGACGGGCAGCTTTTCGGTAAGATGCCTGATGATCTCAAAACTTGCACTTCCCGAACCTATGATCACACCTGCACGTATCCAGATCGTCTCTATTTTATCCGGCCTGCTTGAGAGTATCTCTCCCGTTTCTATGCGGCTTAAAAGATGCTCGCTTGCATGTTCTTTCACACCGAGTCCACCCAAGTATATGATACGTTGAACCCCTTTTTTAATGGCTGCATCCAGAAAATTTTGTGCACTCTGTTTGTCAAGTGTTTTGTAGTTTTCATGCTGTAAAGAGTGAATGAGATAGTATGCGACATCGATGCCTTCAAGGGCACGATCCAAAGAGTCCGTATCAAAAGTGTTGCCCTGGGCTATTTCAACATTTGGATCAGGATCCAGACTTTTCGGGTTACGCACAAGCAGTCTTAGGGAGACATCCTCATCTAAAAGGGTTTGTTTGAGACGTCTACCTATGTAGCCGTTAGCACCGGTGAGCAGAACCTTCATGGTCTATCCTTTTGTAGGGAATGTAGGCACTGGTTAGAGTACCTTTTATTTATCTTTCCTAAGTATAGTCTATTCATATTATTTTTCATAGTATTTTTTTGACTGTTTATGATAGATATAGCGATGAGTTGACATCTTTTTACTACGAATCTTCATTGAATTTCATTATAATCAGAAAAATAGGAGGCTGTGTATGCATAGAGATGGAAATATTAAAAATACTTATGTTATAGGTGATGTGCACGGCTGTTTTCATACGCTGCAAAATCTTATCGGACGTCTTCCGAAAGATGCTGAACTCATCTTTGTAGGAGACCTCTGCGATAAGGGGAACTTCTCCAAAGATGTCATCGATCTTGTCATCCAAAATGGGTATCACTGTGTCAAGGGCAATCATGAGCACCTCATGGAAACCTACCTTGAAGATGCCATTTTTCATGACAGACACAGCCCGTGGAGTTCTGACAAACGCTATGGCGGCATGGTCACACTTCAAAGCTACCAGAATGACCATAACAAAATGCTCGCACATCTTGAGTGGATAAGAACGCTTCCCATCTACCTGCAGGTAGAGCACTATTTCATTACCCACGGCTTTGCCTTGCCTTTTTACGAACACCGGAACGATCCTCTCTACTACAAAGAGTATCTGCTCAACCGCTATGAGCACGGTATGTCAGTTAAGAATGAAGAGGTTGTCAATATCTTCGGGCACTGCGTCTTTGAGGAAGTCGTAACAGGAGAGAACTTTTACGGTATCGATACAGGATGCTCTTATGGAAAGAAACTCACTGCTATACAGCTGGGAACCATGCAGTGCATTCAGGAGACGATGGACCCCCGAGATTCAGACTACAGCATCAAAGAGTTGAATCTTAGCCATATCGATCTGCCGCAGGATGAACATACCATCAGTGAACTGCGTATGCACATAGACATGCTTTTTACGGATTTTGACCTTGTTTCTACTGAGGTTGCAGCATATATCGTAGAAAAATTTGGCGATGTCGGCAGACAAGAGATAGAGATGATGTTAGAGAAAAAACAGCTTTTTATAAAACAGGCTAAAAAATTGCTGGAGAATACATGACCCTATTCCAATGTGATAACTCATGTTAATTTACTCTTAAAATACGCCAAGGCATACTCTGATGCCTCTTTATGTACCACTATAGGTTTTGGATAATTCTCAATACTATTTGAGAGTAAAAATGATTCATTATGTATCTGTTTGGGGGAGAATAAAGAGAGTTCAGGCACCCATTTTTTTATATAGTGTGTCTCTTTGTCAAACTTCTTGCTCTGTAAATAGGGATTAAATATACGGAAATAAGGCTGAGGGTCTATACCTGTACCTGCGCTCCATTGCCATGAAAGTATGTTGGATGCTGTGTCATAATCAAGCAGATGCTTCGCAAAGAACCTTTCTCCCCACTGCCAGGGCAAGAGCAGATCTTTGGCAAAAAATGAAGCACAGATCATCCGTACACGGTTATGCATATCTCCTGTTTGCAGCAGTTCCCTTATACCTGCATCCACTACAGGTACTCCTGTCCTGGCTTCACAAAATGCAGCATGCTTCTCTTCATCCTCTATACCGTTAAAACGGTACTTATGGTTGTGTGTAGCAAGGTCAGGAAAATGAAAAAGAAGATAGGCATAGAAATCACGGAAAACAAGCTGTCTGAAAAAGGGCTCGGTATCTATCTCCTCTTTTTTCTGAGTCGCTAAAAAACGTAACAGTGAACGCACAGAAAGTGTACCGAAACGAAGGTCTATACTCAAATGAGAAGTCACATCTTTGTCCATATAGTCTCTCTCCTTTGCATACACCGAAAGATTTTTTTTCAACTGTTCCAGTTTGGTCTCCACCTCATCAATACTGGGCATGTTTTGTTTAAACCCAATAGACCTTATAGTCAGGGGCAGTATTTCCTTCCTATCTCTGTCAATCTTGGTGACTCCTTCATAAGAAGTCTGGTAAAGTCTTTGCGGAACAAAGAGATATTCCTGCATATGCTCTTTGGTGAAATGCATTTTTGCTTTGTTGTAAAAAGGGGTAAAGACAAGGTAAGGCGTGCCGTCATCTTTGAGCACTTCTTCAGGTTTAAAGATGTAGGTATCATGCAGATATCTGAAATGAAGGAGGTGGGAGACCTTCAGGTCCCTTTCCCTGGCATACGCATCATAGTCACCGCTGGCCGCCACTTCATCAAAGCCCTCTGCTTCAAGTAACTTAAATATCTCCAGAGGATCTCCCCAGAAGATTTTGAGGTCCAACCCTTTGGTCTGCAGTGCCTTTTTCAGCTTCAGTACCCTGTCAAAGATAAAACTGACCCGTCGGTCATCTACATCAAGTGAATGAAGTATTTTTGTATCAAAGATAAACATAGGCAGTACTTCACCATCCAATGAGAGTAAGGGGTTATCTTCCACTCTCAGATCGCGTCTAAACCAGAGAATCCGTTTCATTTCCCGCTCTTGATGTCGGACCGCAGCGCAAGTTCTTTAGGATAGGGGTGAAGAAATTTTTGAGTCAAAAGATACTCTACATCATAGGCTTTTGCAAACATATGAAGTCTGCTAAGCGGTGCGATAAGCGGAACTATTTTGTTTGCATAGTCCTGTATCTGCTCATGAAGCATCTCTTTTTCCACCTTGGAGATCTTGTCCTTGACAAAACCTGCCATATGTTCCAGCACATTTCTGTTTTTACCGATGGAGCTTTTTTCTGCAATGATGGTTTTAAAGAGATGCTCATACTTTTTCAATACTTCCTCAAATGAGAGCTTGTCATGGTTACCTACGATCTTCCCCAGCTGCCGATACATCACTTCATCTTTTGCCTGAAGCATAAATTTGTATGACTGATGGAACGCAACAAGGTCTTGCATGGCAGGCTTCGAAGCCTTGAAGTTTTCAAAATCATCGTAAGCAAAAAGCTGCATGATGAAGTTCTCCCTCAACCATGGGTCATTGAGTCTTCCTTCCTCTTCCATGGGCAATAAAGGGAAATGTTCTTTGCACATCTTTACAAAAAGGCCGTCATCTTTCTCTTTAGAATAGCCGTTCGACCTATAGACCATGGCACTTCCAAGTCCGCAAGAAGGGGATTTTGACTTGAATATGATCCCCCGTATAGGTTCATTCTGGATTTTTTGGAGTTCGGTGTTATTGGTGCCCAAAAGCTTTTCAGTAACGTCTACCTCTCCATTACTGCTTTGCACATAGTAGCCGTCATTCTCATCTTCTACCAGTCTTATCGTTGATCTGGGAGTACCGAATGCTAAATGCTCCGGACAGAACGAAACGAACTGGGCATACGCTCCTAAACTTTGTGTGACAAAGCGATCATGACTGTGCCCGCCGCTAAAACGTATCTCTTCTCCCAGCAGACAACCTGATACGGCTATTTTCATAAGTCACCCCTTACTGTAAAAATGCTGTTTTAAATCTCTCATCCTCTAAAGAGGTGATACCTATCTCTCTGAAAAACTCTAAAATAGGTAAAGACCGCTCGGAGTTTGAACTATAATTTTCATCAAAACATTCCAATGTTGCTCTTAGTATATCATCCATAAGAGCAGATTTTGCTTCTTTGGTATGGTCGTAGTAGATTTCCATTGCCGCTTGCGGGTTATCATTCATAAATCTGATCGACTCTTTGACCGCCGTATCAAAATCCTGACACACTTTTTCATTGGCATGATAAAAGTCCTTGTTGACAAAAAGGTCCAAGGCACTGAAGTTCGCAAAACCTGAAGTTTTTGCATCCAGATACAACAGGTTCATCCCCTCATGCTGTGCTTCTATCCCTTCAAAGTTATAGAAGTAGAGCCATCCGCCATCTGCGCCTTCTTTCATATATTTGATATGTTCAAAGCCGTTAGGCTCAAAGTGCACCTGCTCTTTTTTTACATCAAATCCATCTTTTTTAAAGTAACGACGGATGATCTCATACCCTATCGTATTGGTCACATCATTGGATACGGGAGTCGTAATAGTGATCTTTTCACCGTGCTTCACTTTATTATAAGTCTCTTTTTTGAGCAGTACCCCGCCTTTGGTCTCAAAATAGGTACCCAAGGAGAGAAACTTCTCATCAAACTGTTCTATAAGATGCAGCGGTTCATTGGTTGCAAACTGTATATTCCCTGCGATCAATTCATCCAAGCCATCATAATGTTCATTTGGAACAATCAGTTCAAGATCCAATCCACGGTTTTCAAAAAAACCTTTATGCAACCCTACCAAAAACGGTAAATGGTCCGGGTTCAAGAACCATTCAAAAGCGAGTTTTAATTTCATAGTTTCATTCCTTTGATTAAGTTTGATACATTTTCCTGTGTGTTTCCCTTAAACGCTGCACTGACCACAGAGATCATGTCTGCTTTTGTGGCTGCGATCTGCCCGATGTTTGTCTGAGAAATACCCCCGATCGCACAGATAGGTATATCTATAGCTTCTTTGGCTTTATGCAGTACATTCATCGATATCACACCTGAGTGCGGTTTGGTAGGCGAAGTGAAAAAGGATCCGAATGCCACATAGTCCGCACCCTCTTCCTGCGCCTCCTTTGCCTTTTTGATACTTCCGTAACAGGAAACACCGATGATCCCTTTGGGAAAGATCTTTCTAGCCTCTTCAATAGGCATATCATTCTTACCTATATGCAGACCATCGGCGCCTATCTTGGCTGCCAAATGAGGACGGTCATCTATAATGAAGGGCACATCATGTCTTCTACAAAGTCCTTGAAGTATTCGACATACCTCTTCCACTGCTTCGTCCGATTTTGTTTTATTCCTGTATTGTACGATGGATGCCCCTGCCTTTAAGGCATCTTCTACATAGCTGTGTACGGTTTCATCAGGGGTAAGATGTTCATCCGTGATGACATACAGACCGTTAAGCAATTGCGACATATTCTTCTCCTTTTTTGTGATGGATCGGGCCTGGACCATTTCCAATGTTCAGTGCCTCTCTCAGTCCATAGCTAATGAATTTTTTTGCGATAGAGATCGATCTTTCAACTGACCGTATCGCTGTCAGAACCGGCAATCTTCAAAACTACTTTCATGATCACTCCTTTATTAAGTTATCAGGAGTATATACGATGCAAGAGACTTTTAGTAGTCTAAAAATGTCAGTTAATGAGATAGAAGGGAAATACCCATCGATGAACCTTTGGAAAAAAGACGCCGTAAAGGTGTTTTTTCAGTATGAAGTTTCTTTAAAATACTAATCTCATCATCTTGACACTTGATGATCATACTGACTCACTAGTTTACATAGCTTATAGTTATAAAATTATATATTTATAAGAAATATGATACATATTGCATATAATTTAGTTATACTTTAGAACATTAAGCAGACTAAGGGGGATAAGATCGAATCTGGAGAAAAAAAACTGATTAGTGTCATTATTTACGGACCATTCTTTTTTATCCCCTTTGTAGTGTTATTGATCTTCTATCTTGTTATAAATGCCAATGATAAGCAGTTTAAAAAATCCATTCAAGATGTGGAATCTTCTCTTGTCAGTACACAAAGAAATATTATTATCTCACAAGTAGAGAGTATTAGTAATTTTATTGCATATAAACAGTCCATGACGAAAGATATACTTAAAGAGAAGGTTAAAACACGTGTTGATGTTGCATTTAGTATTGCAAAAAATATCTATGAGGAAAATAAAAAAACGCATACTTCAGATCAAATTCAAAAACTCATTATTGACTCCTTGCGTCCCTTAACCTGGAACAATGGAGAAAGTTTTATATTTATCTTGGATTTTGATGGTATTTTTTATTTAGCACCCCAATACCTCAGAGACAAAGAAGGAAAAAGTATCATTGATTTTCAGGATGCTAATAAACGTTTTGTCATACGTGATGAGATAGCATTGGCTAAAGCAAAAGGCCAAGGCTATCTTTGGGACACTTTTACCCGTCCCGGATATGCTAAGCATAAGCAGTTTAAACAACTTGCTTATATCAAAAACTTTGGTGCATTTAACTGGTACATGGGTTCTGCAGAGTATCTCGATACGACTGAAAAAGAAGTTACCAAAAGTACCTTGGAAATGATAGATCATTTTGTTTCTAGTGGAAGTGACTATTTTTTTGTTATTGATACTTCAGGCAATGTAGTGATGAATAGTCAGTATGATAAAACCGAAGAGACCAATGTACTTACTCTGAAAGATGTAGATGGCAAAGAGTTTATCAAAGAACTCTTTGTCCAAGTGAATTCAGAAAAACCAGCTTTTGTAGGATACAAGTGGAAAAATCCTAAGAATGGTCTGATCGAACAAAAATTTTCTTATGCAAAAAAGGTTCCCCATACGAATTGGATCGTCGGGAGTGGATATTATCTCAATGATCTAACTAAAAAGATCATTGCTAAGAAAAATGAACTCTCTCTTGCTTACTGGTCACAATTAAGAAACATTGTATGGGTCACAGCTATACTTATGGTCCTGTCTTTTTGGGGTGCATACAAACTCTCAAGATTATTGAAACAAAGATTTATGTACTACGCAGAGCAGATCCAAAAGAAAAATAATGAACTCATTGAGATAAATACTTCTCTTGAAACGTTGGTCAAAGTGCGTACACTTCAGTTAGAGAATGCCTATAAAGATATGGAAAAATTAGCCATTACCGATACACTTACGGGTATAAGCAATCGCTATGCTTTTAACCAAGCACTGAAAAAAGAGATATCCAGATCCAATCGTCATAATATGATATTCTCTCTTTTAATGCTAGACATGGACCACTTTAAAAATATTAATGATACCTATGGTCATGATATAGGTGACAGTGTCTTGATAAGCATGACAGAAGTTGTTAAGGCAAGTCTAAGAGAAGAAGATATTTTTGCACGTATTGGAGGAGAAGAGTTTATGATCATCCTTCCTGAAACAGATAAACAAACAGCATTTGAGATCGCAGAACGTATACGACACCGCATAGAGACCTTTTCTTTTAAGCCTCATCAAACAATTACCCTGAGTATCGGCATATCAACCTATCATAAAGGCGAAGATGCTGAAGATGTGACCAAAAGAGCTGATATTGCCCTATATAAGGCCAAAAACAGTGGTCGAAATATTGTGATTATAGAAGATGATTAGAATATTTGTACTAAAGTATGTCTCTCAATACCATGGCATAGTGAAGCACCACAAGATTGAGAAGGAAAATACCCATAGAAGAACCACGCGAGAATAACTTCTGTAGCGGTGTTTTTTCTTTATACAGCGTCATCATGGAAATGGTCATATGCACCACAGTAAACACAATGATCACACCCACGATATAAAGCTTCATACGTAAGGAGTCTATGACATCATTGGTAATATTTGAAAAGAGTATCGTCAGAAGACCATTATCGGCTATCATCGTATAGCCTGAAGTAAGCAGAATGATCAGGGCTGCCGTTTCAAAGTAGCCGTAGATCGGGCCTATGCGCGGGTAGACTGCATCCTGGTCCTCTTTGTCTCTCAGGCTCACCCCCAGTAAGAACATGAAAAATGCCCCGCCTATCCATGCAATGGCTGCGACAAGGTGTAAATGTATGGCCCAGCCCACTACTTCCCTTCTATCTTGTTATGGTGTCCCAGGGAACAGTGTTCTTTTGCATTTTCAGCATCGAGTAAAAGTAATCCCTCAGATCGAATGTCGCTGTATAGCTCTGCATCTTGTATAAGATAGACATCAACCTCCAGTTCTAAAAGTTTTAAAAACGTTTTGTATCCCAACTCTTTGACATAAAGGGTATCCACATCCAAAGTTTTAAAATAGTCAAAAAATTGTGGTGATTTTGAGGTCTTGTGCGGATTTTTTTTCACAGTGATCTGCCCGTTGTCTACAAAAGCAAAAGCATATGCCTTTCTGAAACGTCCGGCAATGGTTTTTGTATCTTCTTCTAGAGGGATGAGTATCATCAGCTCTCTAACTTCAATACAGCCATAAATGCTTCCTGCGGTACTTCCACAGAACCGATGGACTTCATACGTTTCTTACCGGCTTTTTGTTTCTCCAAAAGCTTTCTTTTACGTGTGATGTCTCCTCCATAACATTTTGCCGTTACATTTTTACCCATAGATTTCACGTTGGAACGCGCGATAACATTGTTCCCGATACTTGCTTGAATGGCTACTTCAAAAAGCTGTCTTGGGATCAGTTCTTTGAGTTGTGCAACAAAAGCAAGTCCTCTTGAACGTGCCTTATCTTCTGGAACGATAATAGAGAGTGAATCTACCACATCCCCTGCTACACGAATGTCTAGCTTTACAAGGTTACCTTCTCTAAACCCGATAGGTTCATAATCAAAACTCGCATACCCTTTGGTAATAGACTTCAGTTTATCATAAAAGTCCATGACGATCTCATTCATAGGGATATCATACTCCAAAAGTACACGTGTTTCATTCAGATAGTCCATCTTGATCTGAATACCACGGCGGTCATTAAGCAGCTTGATAATATTACCTACGTACTCTTGAGGTGTAAGTATCGTTGCTTTTACGTAGGGTTCGTAGATCTTGTCTATCTTCTGCGACTCAGGAAGTTCACTTGGATTTTGTATCTCAATTTCCTCACCATTTGTCTGCTTGACCCTATAGACAACTGTAGGGGCCGTTGCAATAAGCTCAAGGTTAAACTCACGTTCTAAACGCTCCTTGATCACTTCCATGTGCAGCATACCCAGGAAACCTGTTCTAAACCCTGAACCCAGTGCCATAGAACTCTCCGGTTCAAAACTCAAAGAAGAGTCATTGAGTTTGAGTTTATTCAGTGCATCACGCAGATCTTCAAATTTGTCGGTCTCTATCGGATAAATACCGGCAAATACAAATGGTTTGGCCGGTTCAAAGCCTTCAATGGCTTCAGCAGTAGGATTTTTAGCATCTGTGATCGTGTCACCTACCTGCAGTCCTTCAACAGTTTTAAGTCCCGTCACCACAATACCCACTTCACCGGTACGGATCTCATCCGTTTTTATCGGGGCGATAGGGTTGGGATACATCATATCAAGTACCTGGTGTTCTTCTTTGGTTCCCATGATCTTGATATTCTGCTTCTTTTTAATACTTCCTTCAAAAACACGTACCAGGGCCAATGCGCCCAGATAGTTGTCGAACCAACTATCGTAGATAAGTGCTTTGGCCGGCGCATCCTCACTACCTTGGGGTGCAGGGATACGTTCTACGATATTGTCTATCAGGTCTTTCACACCCACACCGGTCTTGGCTGAAACAAGATTATGCTCAGTGGCATCGATACCTATAGCCTCTTCCAGTTCAGCTAATACCCTGTCTGGATCTGCTGCAGGAAGGTCTATCTTGTTTACTACCGGTAAAAGTTCCAAGTCATTCTCTATGGCGATATAGACATTGGCGATCGTTTGTGCTTCCACACCCTGAGCAGCATCCACGATCAGCAGGGCACCTTCGCAGGAGGCCAAAGACCGACTCACTTCATACGAGAAGTCCACATGCCCCGGAGTGTCAATAAGATTAAGAATATAATGTTCACCGTCTTTTACATAATCCAAACGGACCGATTGCGCTTTAATGGTAATACCACGCTCTTTTTCTATATCCATCGTATCCATCACTTGAGAAGACATCTTTCTGTCTGAGACCGCTCCACACTCTTGTATGATACGGTCCGCAAGTGTTGACTTTCCATGGTCGATATGTGCGATGATCGAAAAGTTACGTATATTTTTCTGTGGTATTGCTTTTGCCATTAAATTCCTTGTATGTTTAACTTACTAGTTTGTTTCAAATAAAGAGTTTACACTCTCGTTGTTATGTACTCTGCGGATGACTTCACCCAACATGGATGCCGTTGAAAGCATTTTGATCTTTTTAGACGGCTTTACCATAGGTATGGTGTTTGCAACCACCAGCTCATCCAGTTCACCCTCTTCGATACGTTCATAGGCAGGACCTGAAAGTACCGGGTGCGTACAACATGCCATGACGGATGTGGCCCCGAGCTTTTTCAGTGCCGATGCTGCTTTCACCATGGTTCCGGCAGTATCGACCATATCATCGATAAGAATAACATCTTTACCCTCAACATTACCAATGATGTTCATCACTTCACTCTCATTGGCTTTTTCACGTCTTTTATCTACGATCACCATATCAAGCCCCAATTTGTTGGCAAAGTATCTTGCTCTTGCCACACCGCCTATATCCGGAGAAGCGATGACAGGGTTTTTAAAGTTTTTCGCTTTGATGTAATCCATGAATAAAATAGCCCCATAGAGGTTATCGACCGGTATATCGAAAAACCCTTGTATCTGTGAAGCATGAAGGTCAACCGTAACCATACGGGTGATACCTGACGTCTCCATCAGGTTTGCGACAAGCTTCGCTGTAATAGGTACTCTCGGTGCGGCTTTTCTATCTTGTCTTGCATAGCCGTAATAAGGTACAACCGCCGTAATAGACTTTGCAGAAGAACGCTTCAACGCATCTGTCATAATCAGAAGCTCCATCAGGTTGCCGTTGGCCGGCGCAGAAGTGGGCTGGATGATAAATACATCTTTACCTCGTACACTCTCTGCGATCTGCACATTGATCTCACCATCGGAAAAACGGTTAATTTTAGCCTTGGAAAGGGGCATTTCCAAGTAATTTGCTATCTCTTCAGCGAGCTCAGGGTTTGATGTTCCGGAAAAAATCATATATCC
>AGBJ01000024.1_pt1 | contig 19737 bp, 17 predicted proteins | sample 768721 | NCBI WGS metagenome assembly AGBJ01 (sample SAMN00779238, study PRJNA67915) | hypersaline lake metagenome
AATTTCATTAGACTGGCTGTTTTGCTTACTTTTTTTAAACGTTTCAAGCAGTTTTAATATCACTTGTTTAGGCGTATAATGCGTAGATCGTATTTCTAATTCTGTACAATAAATATCACTGCCCTTATGGGATTGGATATTCCGAATGATCCTTTGTCCAAAATGATATCCGCCGTCAACCTTTGTATCCTGACACAGCATAACATATAGAGAGTCCTCTTTGTCGATCTCAAACAAAATATCCGTATCACGCTTCTCTGTATCCAGTAAATTCCCTAGCTCTATCTCGTTAGCGGTTACAAGCATCAGTACAAACGTCTGCCCTTCTTCGTGCTCCATAAGATAATAGACAATGTCTATAGTAGTTTGCAATGTATCTAACATTTTCGCAGCAAGTTGTATCTCTTTACCGCTAAACCTTAAACTGCTGTTACGATTTTCATATTCCCGTGTACCCATGACAGCCTTCCCCCTTGTGCTACTGATATCAAATCTTTTTTTTCATTATAACAAAATTTTTTGGATTCTACTGCTATAATTTGTCATGAACAATATACTATCAACTTTACCTTCCCCCTGCTGGCTGCTTGATGAGGAAAAACTTCAAAAAAACCTCGAACTACTTTCAAATATTAAAGCGCAAAGCGGCGCGAACATATTGCTCGCACTTAAAGGGTACGCATTATGGAAAAGTTTTCCGCTCATCAGACCATACCTCGATGGATGCTGTGCCAGCGGCCTGCATGAAGCAAAACTGGCCAAAGAGACATTTGGTAAAGAAGTGCATACCTACTCTCCTGCATTCAAAGAAGAGGAAATCGATGAAATAGCCACGATCTCCCACCACCTGGTCTTTAACTCCCCTGCCCAATTCGAAAAGTTCGCAGCACAGGCAAAACAGATCAATCCCGCCCTCTCTTTGGGCTTACGTGTAAATCCGGAGTATTCAGAGTCACCTAAAGAGATATACAATCCTTGCGGACTCTACTCCAGACTGGGCACGACCTTGGAAAATATCAATGAGCACATTTTGGCACAGTGCGATGGACTGCATTTTCATGCCCTTTGCGAGCAAGGCAGTGATGCCCTTGAGAAGGTACTTCAACATTTTGAAGAAAAATTTGGCCCATACATTTCTAAAATGAAGTGGATCAACTTTGGCGGGGGACATCATATCACACGTGAAGGATATGATACAGAGAAGCTGATAGCACTTATTCAAGCATTTAAAAATAAATATGATGTAGCGGTTTATCTTGAACCCGGTGAAGCAGTCGGATGGGAGACAGGTATCCTTGTTACCACTGTACTCGACATCGTACATAACGGCATGGATATTGCTATCCTGGACTCTTCTGCGGAAGCCCATATGCCTGATACTATCATTATGCCTTACCGTGCAGAGGTTCGCGGTGCAGGAAAATCGGGAGAAAAAGTACGTACCTACCGTCTCGCAGGCAATACCTGTTTAGCAGGAGACATTATGGGAGATTACAGTTTTGATGCACCCTTGGAGATCGGTGACAAAGTCATCTTCGAAGACCAGATGCACTACACTATGGTCAAAGCCACTACCTTTAACGGTGTCAAGCTTCCGTCCATTGCGATAAAAAGAGTAGACGGCACGGTGGAAGTAGTACGTGAATTTGGCTATGAAGATTTTAAAAATAGACTCTCATGAAGATCCTTCTCTCCAAGAGAAGGTATTTTATACGCTAGGCGGACCCCTCAACGATCCTCGCTTCAAAATACTTTTGTAAAAGCTGTTTTAACTCCTCCAACTCTATAGGTTTTGAGAGATAACTGTCCATACCTGCAGCCATATACATCTCTTTATCACCCACAAGCGCATTTGCTGTTAATGCTACGATAGGGATATGTCTTTTCTTATGCTGCCTTTCATGGCTCAAGATATTGGCTGTCGCTTCCAAACCACCCATCACCGGCATTTGAATATCCATAAATATCATATCATACTCATTATCCATACGGTATTCGAGTGCTTCTTTTCCGTTATTTGCAATCGTTGCTTCTATGCCAAATCCATTCAGGACATGTTTGATCAGCTTTTGATTGATCATATTATCTTCTGCTATCAACACATGCAGGTTTTCAAAAGTGATCTTCTGCCCTGTCTCTGTAGCTTCCTCTTTGTCACTGAGCATCTTAAGCGTTTTTGTCAAGGTTACCGGTTTATAGAGTATTCTGTTTATCTGTGACTTATACTGCTCCAGGTTTCTCTTTTGATTTCCAGTGGACATGACCACGATTTTTGTATCAAAATCCAAGAATGGCTCAAGTTCACCCTCCCGATAACGGGACTTATGATCAATGAACAGTATATCAGGGATCGTTGAACTGCCTTTCAATGCCAACAGTGACTCATCCGTATAATGCGTTATTTTTGCACCCGTAGCCTCAAGATATTTTTCCAGGTTCTTATCTACCGTATATTCTGTACCCATATGCGGATCAAGCACACCGACAGAGTAGGCACTCATATCGATCACTTCTCTTTTTTTAGCTGTTTCAGGTTTAGTAAGTACTAAAATAAAGTAAAAGGTAGACCCTTCATTTTTGACACTTCTTATCTTCAGTTTTCCTCCCATCAGCTCAACAAATTTACCGGAAATGGAAAGTCCCAGACCTGTACCTCCATACTTTCTGCTGGTACTTACATCTGCTTGTGAAAAAGCCTCAAATATTTTCTCTTTTTGCTCCTCAGTGAGGCCGATCCCCGTATCAGACACAGCGAACTTGACTTCTGTAGTATCTGCACTTTCTGAAAGCTTCTCGATACGTACATTCACTTCACCGTATTCGGGAGTAAACTTGATGGCATTACTGACAAGGTTCACGATGACTTGAGAGATCTTGGTAGGATCACCTATAAGCAGTGTAGGCAACTGAGGGTCCAGAAAGATATTAAAGTCAATATGCTCTTCAGCTGCCTTGGCAGCATAGGATTCGACCGCAGATTCAAAGCTGTCCACAGGATCGAACTCTATCGTTTCAAGTTCTATCTTTTGTGCTTTGATCTTTGAGAGATCAAGGATGTCGTTCACAATAGTCAAAAGATTTGCAGAACTCTTCTCTATCACGGAGATAAACTCTTCTCTCTCTTCTTTCGAATCGGCATCTTTGAGCAGTTGTGTAAATCCAAGTATACCATTGAGCGGTGTACGTATTTCATGGGACATACTGGCAAGAAAAAGGTCTTTGGTCTGGTTCGCATCCTTGATCGCCTGTATCAAGAATTTATAGATATGATCCACCTTTCCGCTGTTGATCAGTCGCTGGATCTCCTGTTGCTGGCTTTTATCAAAGATCAACTCTATATCTTTGAGCGTTTCATCAGAGATCTGTCTCTCTTTGTTTATCTTCAACCGTCTCATAAAAAGTCTCAACAGTAACAAGATCCCTATCAATAATCCTGCCCCATACTTTATAATGAGCCATTTGCTTTGTGTAATAGTCTCCTGTTCTACGTTTGTGATCCTGGCATGCAGCAAGGATCCTATTTTCATCAAGTAGTCTCTCTTTTCATCAATCTTGTTTTGCCACCCGGGAAGAGAAACAGAATAGTTCCCCCTTCTTGCTTCTGCCAGGATCATTTCACGCTCTCCTGAGATGATCGCATGATATGCTTTGTTGGAGAGTAATTCTCCAATTTCAGAACTGACGCTGCTCTCTTTTAAACTATCTGATGGAGGTAAAACATCTTTGGCAATAATATGCTTCCAAAGTGCAATCTCTTCACCACTCATGGCTCTGGATGCTAACAGAACAGGATAGACCATAGTATGCTCGGCTACAGTGTTCTCTTTCAGCCCTATATACTTCTGATACGATGATAGATACTTTTGAATAATCCTTGAGTCTTGCGTTGCAGATACGTCTTCAAGTATTTCTAACAACAATCCAGAAATCTTCTGATGATACGCTTGAACAAGCATATTGCTGCGTGCACCACTGAGCTGATCCACCTTTTTTCTTATAGACTTGAGTTCTTTGCCGACCCGATTGACCTGTCTAGTGTACTTTTCATACTTAGGATGATCATAGGTAAATGTTTCCAGCGCTCTCAATACAAGATCGCCTCTACTTCTTGCCTCTTTCAGTTTTCTAAGATTACTTTTGCTTTGTACCGCCAGGTAGGCAGCACTATAAATGCTTTCAGACGCCATCTTGTCAAGTACAGGTTCAAATACATCTAGGAAGGATGAAAGTTTTGTACTCTTTTTGACTGTAGTGTAATGCTGATAAGAAAGATACGTATAATAGGATGCAACCCCCAATGCCACCATCATGACAAGCATAAGCAGGTTCAGTATTGTTTTATTCTTTAGTATCTTCATAGTCACCCTTTATGTTACCCGACTAGCCCATAAGTGAACATTTTTATTCTTTTTAATTATATGATACTATTAAAATATAAAAAATACCGGATTGCTCTGTTACTGACTACCATACCTTCTATACCCGTGCCTGCTTAAAAATCCTTCTTATAGATGATATCGTAAGACTGGGACTCTTCACTCACGCCGATCACACTCTCCATTCGTTTGCCATGCCTATATTTGAGTTTTACACTGGAGATCTCATCTTTCACGTAGATAATAATAATATCATCTGTCAACTTCTTACCTACTTCTACACTATTCCCTTCTCCTATGACAAGATGATCTAGCTGTACCCCTAGGTTTGACAGAGCTGACTTTGCCATAGCTCCACCCATCATTTTCATCATATCTTCACCGCTGCTTGAACCGGCCCCTCCTTCAGAATCAAATAAGATGATCGACAGTATCTGTTCTCTGGTCAAAGAAGGTTTAGAGGAAAAATGAATTTTGGGTGCTTCTGCTGTACCCGTGACCGCAATAGTGATCAAATGATCCAATGCCTGATATTTGGCACTTGCCTCGATCAGAGGTTTATTGGGGTTACCTGTAAAATGTACATAACTTTTGTCAAATACAAACTTCTTGCCTTCGAACCTGTAACTGCCGCCTTCGAGTATCGTAACTGAACCAAGCACCATTAACTCTGAGCCTTCGGCTTTATAGATGTTCACATCAACGTCCGCCTTAATGTCGATAGCCCCTTTCTTATACCTAAGCGGTTTTTCTGTTTTGACCTGTACGGAGACACTGAGATTCTCCATAAACGGACTTTCTTTTTCCTCTTTCATATCCTGAACAATAATGATATCACTGTCTGATGCAAATGTTTTTTGATTGAGATCATAATGGATGTTACCACCCAGAAGCGTGATCGTTCCGGTTACAGATGTCTTGTTCCCATCTCGTATGGTTTTAAGATTGACACGGTTGTCCAGATCTATGATCTCATGTGCTATATGCAACTTTTCCGCTGCTGCATCAATAGTTCCTTTTTGCTCTTTAATATTGTATTCGCCTGTGACCTGAAATTGATCATTGATCCAAAGCGGTGCAATGGTCACTATATCATCTTCAAAGGTGACCACTGAAGGCTTTGTCGAAAAAAGTTTTTGTTTCGCATAGGTAAGTGTGTACTGTTCCAGTACAACCTTTGCATCTTCCAAATGGACCGTAAGACCTATATCATTCACCACTTGCTCTGTTCTATGGTCAGCCTGATAGATGATCTCAGGTGATATCAGCACAATATCAATGCTCTCAAGTGCATTGATCTCAATAGACAGTTCAGCACTTCCTTTCACAGGCGGCACACCTTTTATCGTATAGATACCATCAATATTATCTTTTAAAGAACTCATGGAACGTATCTTGGTATCGATCTTGATCTTTTCATCAACGCTACCTGAGATATCTGTAGTTAACGTACCTAAGCTCATAGTGCCCTCTATGTTTTTACTTTCTGGCAGATACTGTGCTTTGGCAGACAAAGGCCCTGCGGTAAGTTGACCGTCTATCTGATCCTCTTTCAATACAGCCTCAAATCCGATAGGGCTCAACTGGTCCCACTTGACCTCTTTGTTGTAATCGTACAAAGGAGAATCTTTGGGAATATAGGTGAGTGTTCTTACCTGCAGGTTCTCTTCATAACTTACATTTGCATCCATCCTCAGCAGGTCAGAATCTATTTTTACAGTTGCCACCAGTGACACATTCTCATCAAACGCTATAGGTACATCTACGGTAAAATTTGCTTTGGTCTGGTTCAATTCGGCAGGCAGTGTCATAAATGCATTCAATGCCAGTGGCTCCTCGCTCTCCAGGTGCAATGCCGCTTTTTTGAGATCAGATGAACTAAATCTACCCTGTAGATTCTGGGCTGATATGTTGGCGTCTATGCTCTGTCTATCACCTTTATAGTCTATTTTCAGATCAGTCAGCGGCTTGACAAACTTTGCCTCTATGCCTGTGATACTGGGAACATGTATCTCACCGCTGTAACTTATATTACCATCCATCATCAAATGGTTTGTCATCAGGATATCTTTTGCATAAGGGGTACTGAGCATGACTTTGGAGTCTGCTTTTACCGTCATACTCTTTATATCATACACCACATGCGACTGCAAACGGTCTATGTCCAGATTGAAGGCATCTTTTTCATTCCTGAGCAACTGTTTCATCTTGGTATCTATCTCTGCAACGATCTGTTTTTCTGAAGCGCTTAGATCAATAACAATATCACCAACGGCTTCTTTTCTCACCGGTAATGCATAACGTTCAAAAAGCGCTTTGCTAGGCGTAAGTCGCACCTGGCCTGTCAAAGTATTCTTTTTAACCTTTGCCTTCACGATCAAATCTATCAGATCGGAGTTCACTTTCAACGCTAATCTATCCGCATTCAAACTGTCATGACTGTACTTCAGACGATCGATATCCAATGCAATGGATGAAATGGTGACATTTTGTTCCACGAAAGGTTCAGTAGTGACTGAGGCATGATCAATATTTAGATCAAGATCAAAAGATGCAGTATCGTTACTGTCACTGCTCTCATTCGTGTCCCTACTCTGAAAAGAAGCGATCAACGTTTTGATCGTATCCACATTGGCTTTTTCTACCTGCAGGGTATTGACTATAATTGTTTTTTTTAAAAGTCCGGCAGGGTTCCATTTCAATGTCATATGCTTTGCAAGCAAATCATTCTTATATGCCAGGTCTTCTATCTTCACTCCTGTAAGCACATTCCCGTGAATACGACTGTACGAGATGTTATGATCAGGGGCATAAGTATCAGCCACTTTCTTTACAACCAGAGCAGAATTAACTATAAAATAAAGCAACAGTCCTAATACTATAGCAGTGATCAAGAGATAAATGACGACTTTTCTCAGCCAAAGCAATGGTCCAACGAGTAGTAGTTGTTTCAAAATGACTGTCCTATCTGAAATAATATACCATACTGTGAAGGGTCCTGAACATTAAATCCGACATCCAGTTTAAATGGTCCTATGGGGGTCATATATCTGACACCTACACCTGCAGCACTGATCACGTCCCCCTTAAAATTATAACTCATATCTGTCAGCATGGTATTGTCCGTAAAAACCGCTCCGTAGACATTACCCCAGACAGGATAATCTGCTTCCAAAGAGAGGTTGGCCATGGTGGAAGCTCCATTGATCGTATCTTCTGTAGGAGAGACGATCACACCAAGCTCACGATACCCATAGGCCCTATTTGAGTATGAGCCTCCGCCAAAAAAATACTTTGATTCAGGCAGGCCCCTATCTGACTCAATATCCAACACGCCCGCTTTTCCCACTGCTGCCAGCGTCAAGTTTTCAAAGGTGTATATGATCCTCCCTTCTAGTAGTGTTTTCATATATACACTGGGATCATCACCTCTGGAGAGTCCAAATTCACTGTAGGCAGCAAGGTAATATCCATATTTTGGATTAAGTTTGGAGTCCCTGGCATCATAGATGAAATCAACATAGGGGTAGAAAAGGTTAAAGGTACCTTCATTCACGGCATGGGTTAATTCTTCGCCCAGTGCTAGATTCTCAGCTGCCGTAATGACAATGTTTTCCAGGGCAACTCCTGTTCTTAGCTTCAGCTTTCCCTCTTCATACTCCAGATAGGCTTTGGAAAATGCTTTTTCTTCTCTAAACCCGTCAAATTCCAAATTGGAGTATCCCAAGCTCCCACCAAAATCAATATAGTACTCAAAAAAATGAAATAATGCCGGTTTGAAATAACTCAACTTGATCGCTTGCTCTTTATCGGACCAGGAGACATTGAGCTTTAACTTCTGTGCATTCCCCAGAAAATTATGTTTGATTATTTCACCATGCACACGTGCACCGACAAAGGTGTCATAGCCTGCACCGGCTTGCAAACTGTATGGTTTTTCCATCTCTGTGAAAGTGATATCCACGGGGACCACATTATAAAACTTCCTATCTACATTGATCACTACACTGTCAAACGCATTCAGTTCATAAAGGTTGTTAGAGGTAGTCTGTATCAACTCTGTACTGAACCTTTCACCCTCTTTCGTTTTGACCCGTGAAAGAATGATGTCTTCATCGATCGTCTCTAACCCTGATGTTGTCAATTTTCCAAACGTACATACCCCGCCTTTTTGAAGCACATAACGTAGATCCACTGTATGTTGTTCCAGGTCCACATAGGCTTTACTGTCCAGATCATAACTGCAATACCCGTCATTCAGCAACTGTTTGATGATCTCGCTTTTGATCGATATAAATGTTTCGGCTCTAAAGATATCATTCTTTTTCATTGTGATCAAAGAAGAGATATCATAATCACTGGATATATTGATATCTCTGACTTTGACAGGTTTATTTTCACTCACAGTGACAAAGATAGTAGTATCGGTCTCTTTGATCACAAATTCAGCATCATAGAAACCTTCAGAATCATAAAAACTTTGTAAAGAGGGTTCTAAGGAGGGGAGCAGTTTATCTTTGATACGTGGGGTATCATCTTTCCAAAATTGAAAGAAGCCAGGAGTGGTAACCCCTACGGCATCCTGCAAAGTCTCTTCATCAAGATATTTTTGTCCAGTAAAGTGTATCTCATGGGTAGGCAATTCGATCTCATCAGCATAAAGCACAGCGAACGTACATAATATCATGCAAAATTTAACTATAGGATGCATCCGCTGTTCTCCTTATATTAAAAGATTTTATCTCCACCTTAACGCAACAAGTCTTTTACACTCTCCAATGGGTCTTTACTTTCTTCTATCATAGCATAGACTTCTTGAGCGATGGGAAGATAGATCTCTTTTTCTTTTGCTATTTTATGGATGGCTTTCGCCGTCGGTACGCCTTCTGCCACTTCACCCAACTCTTCAAGTATCTCATCCATACTTTTACCTTTGGCAAGGCCCAGTCCTACACGGTAGTTACGCGAAAGTGTCGAGCTTGCAGTAAGAAAAAGGTCACCTGCCCCTCCCAAAGAAAGGAATGTTTCAGTTCTCGCACCAAATACTTCTCCAAAACGGGTCATTTCAACCAGACCTCTGGAGATCAATGCTGCCCTGGCATTATTTCCCAGTCCCAGTCCATCACATACTCCACCGGCTATGGCAATGACATTTTTATAGGCACCAGCTACTTCTGCACCCACCACATCATCATCCACATAACCTTTGATGAAGTCAGGCAGTGCATCGGCATACATTTGTGCCAGTTTGATATTGGCAGAACTTATTTTAAGTGCCGTAGGCAGTGATCTTTGTACTTCTGCCGCGAAGGAGGGTCCCGAGATGAACGCGAGTCTGTCTGCAGATACGAACGATCCGTAGACATCATTGAGAAATGCCCCTGTAGTGGTCTCTATCCCTTTCGATGCCACAAGGATCTTTTGTCCATGGTCTACAAAATTCTCTTCCATCCATCCGCGAACAGACTGCGCAGGAATAGCGATCACCCAATACTCATAGGCCAGCGCTTCACCCATAGGCACAAAGTTTTCCAATGTCTTAGTATGACGGGAAGAGATCACCACTTCATTCTTTTGACTAAAGGCATGATACAGTGCCTGCCCCCATTTTCCTGCACCGATAATCGCTATTTTCATAGAGAGATACCTCTTTTCAACATAGTAATGTGACCAGTTACATGAGCCAACTGCTGCAGTTGACACAGCGTCAGCATAGTGAATTGTGCAAAGCACAATGGACGTTCTGTCATAATCATTTTCATTTTTCAGCCTCTCTTGCATTATTTTCTATCATCTCAACAAACTGTGAGGCACTCTCCTCATACATGTCGAAAATTTTGCTCACCCCTGCCAAAAGGAATTTCCTGTTATCCTCTTTCGTATCGGACAGTGCCACTATCTCATCTTTGAATCCATTGGCACGCAAGGTGATACTGTAGTAGACATTGAAAGTTTCATCATTCATCGCACACACCACAATACCCTCCTCTATATCCGGTACTTCACTGCTTTTTTTGTCGATCAGGGTGACATAGGAGAAGCCGTCATTTTTGGCCTCTTCATAACTTTCTTCGCTTGTCTCATAGATGGTGACTTCAATGCCCTCATCTTTGAGCATTTGACAGATATGCTCGCTTTTGTGTGTGTATCCGAAAAAGAAGATATTTTTCTTCTCTTCCTGACTGTGTTTCTTCAGGTAATGAAAGGCTTTCCCGTCTACCACTTCATACGTCTCGACCAGGCCGTCTACTCTGGTGGCTTCATACTGCGGTTGAAGCTCTACCTGATTCATGCGCGCATAGACTACAGAATCACTTTGCACACTTTTTGCATTGAGTATAAAGTAGATATTGTCTATATCAGAGTTGCTTAACGTCAGCATTGCCGCGATATTTCCTCTTTGGTACAGTGTGCCGATAAGCTTGGCAGAGGAACCGTCTGCCTGTATCACTTTATAGCCCTCTTCCATGGCCATTTTGCTTTTAGTTTCATCATTTTCTATGAAAACAGGTTCAAAGGTTTGATGTATACTCAATTTTTTGGCGATCGTCGTACCCATATGCCCATAGCCATTGATGATGACCACATGGTTCATTTTATTGACATCCTTGATACTGTCCTGATTACGCAGTTCATCAAACCTTTGGGAAAAAGCAGACACCATCACCGAAGTCACAAAAGAGATCATCGCAATACCGAAAATGATACCGAACATCGACACTACTTTCCCCAAATCGGTGACAGGAGAGATATCCCCGTATCCCACCGTAGAGATAGTCACCAGCGCCCAATAGATCGCATCAAGATATGATCCCAAGGATTCATTGATACCAAATTCCAGCAGATAAAATATTGAACCGAGTGTGAAAGTCACACCTAACATCATATAGCCCAGGAAGATGAATTCAAAACGTTTTTTCAACAATGCATTGAAAAGACTGGATGCCCCATGCATATAATGGTAGAGCTTCAGCAGCCTGACAATTCTGAATTTCGGGAAAATGGCTATAAGGTCGATCAGTGCCGGCAGGGAGAGCATGTAACGTAATTTGGATCTTACCATCCTCCAAAACCATTCAGAATCAGATGAGACATTATAACTATATGTGTCCTGGCTTATCCAGACTCTTAACAGATACTCCAATGCAAAGATCCCTGTGACAAAATAGAGGTCGATCTCTATCAGCCATTCAGGTACTTTTTCTGATTTACCCAAAATCAGTATAAAGATAGAAAGTACGATAAGTACGATCATGAACGCATCAAAGTACTTTTTATAAGGGTAGCTCACATCTTCAAGCAGTGAGCGGAAAAATGATTTTATTTTTTGATAACGTACAGAGCTGTCAATTTTATCTGAGAGTTTTATTATGAGATCACGCATATGTTTTCCCCTCCTATACTCGTCATTCTAGGGATTTCACCCCAAGGGCATTTCCTCTGGGCACCCGGGAAGCTATCATTGTTCATAGGTTCTCAGGTTTTGGATCCGCGGTCAAGCCCGAGGACGACATATCACATTTACCCGAGTCTCTGCTTCAGCAGCTCGTTTACCTTGGCAGGGTTTGCAGATCCTTTACTGGCTTTCATCGTTTGTCCGACAAAGAAACCAAAGAGCTTCTCTTTACCAGACTTATACTGTTCTACTTTGTCCTGGTTCGCAGCCAATATCTCGTCGATCATTGCCAAGATCGCACCATCATCACTCACCTGAGCAAGCCCAAGCTTATCGATCAGTGCATCGATATCACGATCTTCGTTTTCCATCATATGATCAAGGATCTCTTTGGCACCTTTTCCAGAGATCGTATTATCCGTAATTTTAGCAACAAGTATCCCCAGTGTCTTCGCATCTACAGGGGTATCTTCTATCGTGAGTCCTGCTTTGTTCAAACGTCCAAGGAGTTCAGAGGTCAGCCAAGTTACCGCTGTTTTAGGCACGGCACCATTTTCAAGCATCTCTTCAAAGTAGTAAGCCATCTCTTTATCTGCAGTGATCACATGGGCATCATATGACTTGATCCCAAGCTCTTCCACATACCGTTTTGCTTTCGCATCGGGAAGTTCCGGCATGATCTTTGCTTCGGCTATCATCTCATCCGTCACGATCAGCGGACGCAGATCCGGATCCGGAAAATAACGGTAATCCGCAGCTTCCTCTTTACCTCTCATAGACTTTGTGACACCTTCATCTACATTCCAAAGACGTGTTTCCTGGTGTACCTCTTTCTCATAGACACCATCTTCATACGCTTCGGTCTGTCTTTGGACTTCATACGCGATCGCTGCAGCGACGAATTTAAATGAGTTGATGTTCTTGATCTCTACTCTGGTACCGAATGCTTCCTGCCCCTTGGGACGGATGGAGACATTCACATCACATCTGAACGATCCCTCTTGCATATTCGCATCAGAGATGTCAAGGTAACGCACGGTAGAATGGAGTTTTTTCAGGTAGGCTACGGCTTCTTCTGAACTTCTCATATCTGGGTCAGATACGATCTCAAGCAGCGGTGTTCCTGCACGGTTCAGATCTACTTTGGAGTGGTTACCCTCATGCATATTCTTTCCCGCATCTGCCTCAAGATGTGCCTGGGTCATACCGATGCGTTTTTGCGTGCCATCAGCAAGGTCTATAAAGAGCTCCCCCTTCTGTACGATCGCTTTGGTCAGCTGCGTGATCTGATATGCCGACGGACTGTCCGGATAAAAATAGGATTTTCTATCGAATGTGGATGAATGGTTGACATTGGCATTGATCGCATACCCAAGTCTCATCGCTTTGATCGCTGCTTCTTTATTGACCACAGGCAGTGCGCCCGGAAGTGCCAAACAGGTAGGACAGGTATTGGTATTTTGGTGCTCTGCAAAAGAGGTGGGACAGGAGCAAAAAAGTTTTGTTTTCGTGTTCAGCTGTACGTGAACTTCAAGACCGATGACGGTTTCAAACATAGTTATTTTCCTTATAGATATAACGCGTATTTCATAAGATAGATTATAGCGTTTTGCTTATTTAAGAGAGTTTATGCGCGCTATTGCCGTATGATCCGTACATCGCCAAAGAAGATAAGATCTTTCAAAACGGCTTTATCGACGAGCCCTTCTTTGCCTATTCTGACATCCAGTTCACCCTGTTTACTGTGGTAGAGTTTACGATGCATCACTACCCTGCTGTACCAGCTGTCTTCCTTCCCTTTGCCCACAAGGGTTTGCATCTTCTCCAAACGTGCCGATGAAGGGATAGTAATGTCTACACGTCCGTTTTTCCGGTCAGCCCCCACTGCTTTAAATCGATAGGTTTTAGGTGTGTATTTCTCTTCGATGTGTTCAGGAAGGTTTAAAAAAAGCGTCATCATGTCATCTTCGCTGTAGTACCCAAGTGTGACGGTTCTGTCCGTGATAAGTCTATCATATCTCCATTTCTTATACTGACGCGTTAGCTTCTTTTTTCTGTGATCCACCCTGTAGATCGTCGTACTCGTATAGATACCATAGGATTTTATCATCTGGTACATATGGGTCACCAGAAGACCATCGACGATATACCCTTTGGAGATATGTCGCTCTTTAAGATCATCCGTCACTGCCTTGGCAATGCCTACTGCAGACACATTGGCCTCTATCATATAATATTTATCATCGGTGGTGATGAGTACCGCATCTACCCTGCCCACTTCTCCTACGATACCAAACTCAACAGAATACTCTGCCCCTACACGTTCAGCACTTAAAAAAGAAGGGCTGACAAGAGTCATAAAAGTGATCAATAGCAAATACTTGCGTATCACTTTATGCTCCAAAGTAGCGGATGGAGGCAAAACCGCTCGCGCCATGTGCTTCACAGGCTTCTATCTGTGCTTGTGTCAAAATGCCCCCCAATGCCAGCACGGGTATGGTCACTTGTCCCGTCACAGATCTTAACACATCCAAACCGACAGGTGTACCTTTATCGGGTGTCTCAAAGATCGGACTGAAGGTTGCCATGTCTGCTCCCAGTGCTTCTGCTTTTTTAAGCTCTTCAAGTGTATGTGTACTGACTACTACCCAGAGACCATTGGCTTTGGCTTCCGGTATCTGATCCAGTTGCAGACTGGAGAGATGTACCCCGTCCGCTGCTGCACGTTTTGCCAGTTTATAATCACCATGAATGAGTACCTTTTCAAAAGCGAACTCCCTGGCTGCTTTTATAAACACCTGAGCATTCCTGAAAGAAGCATCAGACTTATTACGATAAACGATCATGGAAGCTTTTTGTGCAAAGCGTTTCAGGTCACGTTCTAAATGTTGAAGATCTAAGGTAGAGGGGTCAGTGATAGCATAGCGTATCATTGCGGAGTGTTATTTTCTTTTTGTTTGAGAAGTTTTTCAAGCAATGCAGTCTGTTTTTGAAGTTCCAGCTGTCTCTCTTTGGCCGTGATCACATGTTCAAGCACCACTACGAGTATCATGCCCGGTACGGCACCCATCGCTGCTGAGATGATACCTAAAAATATACTGATCTGATAAAAAGTGAGAAATGAAGTCACGGCACCCAGCAGGACCGAGGCCCATGCTACGCCTAAGAGAAAGTTGACCACAAAACTCAAAGGTCCGTTTTGCAGTCTCATGTTAAATGGTCCCGGCCGATCTTAGTGATCTTCGTCCAGTGCTATGGCACCAGCAAGATACACATACGTAAGGATCATGAAAACAAAGGTTTGCAAAAATGCCATAAACGTAAGAAGCACAAGCGGTGTGATAGGTACGATCCATGGTGTCAGCATCAAAAGAACCCATAAGAAGAGGTCGTCCCCTTTGATGTTACCAAAAAGTCTGAATGAAAGTGAAACGATACGAGAGAGATGAGATACGATCTCGATAGGATACATTAAAAGTGACATCGCGAACTTTGCGATCGGATTCATCTCACCAAGGTGTACGAAGTTTTTAAAGTAGGTCAAAACGCCCTGTTTTTTCATACCTTCATAGTTATAGTAAGCAAACACGATCAGTGCCAATGTCAGTGTAACATTGATGTTTGACGTCGGAGATTCAAATCCTGGAATGATACCGATAAGGTTGTTCACAAGTACGAACATCCCGATCGCTGCGATCAAAGGCAGGTATTTACGTGCATGCTCTTCACCGATGACATCTTTACCCATAGCGATCACACCGCCAAGGAACGCTTCCATCACATTCTGTGTACCTGTCGGCACGGCTCTAAGGCTTTTTGTAGCCATTTTCGCAATCAATAATATAATAATTGCCGTCAAAATCAAGTGCGAAACAAATAACATTTGCCCATGTCCAAATATTGCACCCAGATAAGTAAATATACCTTCCATAAAACATCCTCTTGTAAGTTAAATATTGCGGGATTATACCCTTTTTCACCTTAGGGAAACTCTAATTTACGCCAATTTTTCCTGTCCTAAACGATAAAGTGCAAAATCGTATTTGACAGGGTCCGTTCCATCAAAAGCACGCAGGGTCTCTGTCAATTCTATACTCGCCTTCATATCGTACGTTTTGCGTTTTAACAGCCCTAAACGGCGAGAGACGTTAAACGTATGTGTATCCAAAGGCATGAGCAAGTCTTTTTGATCTATTTTTGACCATAATCCCATATCCAAAGCATCTTTTCGTACCATCCAGCGCAGGTACATCATATAACGCTTGTACGTACCGGATGCACTTAATTTTTTGGGTATGGATCCCGTTAAAAAACTGTATCCTCTTGTCTTTCTGGGATAGACAGACTGCAGTGTCTCCATAAACTGCCACAACCCGTCTAAAATATTCTCCTCTTTTTGATACCCGGCATAAAAAATGTTTTCAATGCTCTCTTCAGACTTCAAACGTTTTAATGCGATAAAAAGTGAGATGATATCTTCACTGTTTTGAAAACGATAATAGTGGGAACAGAGCTCTTTTTTGATCGTTTCCTCACCGGCATCCAGTAAAGAAAAATCCAGACTGTCCAGAAACTTCACGATCAATCCGGCATTGCCATAAGCAAATAGCGCACAGATCAGGGCGATCGATTCATCTTTATAGGGTGAGGCAATAAGCAGTGGATCGGGTTTTTCATAAGAGAGTTCAGAAAGCGTGTTTCTGGCTTCTACTTCTTTGTCCAAAAGGATTTTTACTTCAGATAGTTTCAATCAGCATTCCAATCATTCCTAACACTTAGCACGTTACACTGCATCTTAAAATGTAAAATGTTCACCAAGATAGTGTTTTCTCACATTGACATCATTGGCAATCTCATCACTGGTCCCCGTAGCCAACATCTCTCCGCTTCGCATCACGTAGGCTCTGTCACAGATACCCAGTGTTTCACGTACATTATGGTCCGTGATCAGTATACCCATATCAAGATCAACCAGTTGTTTGATAATGTTTTGAATGTCTATCACCGCTATCGGGTCCACACCTGCAAAGGGTTCATCCAGCAGTAGGAATTTCGGTTCTCCGATCAAGGCCCTGGCTATTTCGACCCTTCTTCTCTCGCCGCCGCTTAAACGTATACCCAGTCGTGCACGTATCGGTTCGATATTGAAAATTTCAAGCAGTTTTTCTATACGCGGCTGGATCGTCTCTTTTTTAAGGTCCAGGGCTTCTGCTGCCATCAGCAGGTTTTCCTCCACGGTCAGATCTTTAAAGATGCTCGATTCCTGAGGCAGGTAGCCTATGCCCATCTGTGCACGTGCGCTTAAAGGCAGTTTTGTCACATCTTTACCATCTAAAAAAACTTGACCTTCGGTAGCATCTGTCAATCCGCATACCATGTAAAATGATGTGGTCTTTCCCGCACCGTTTGGACCAAGCAGTCCAACGATCTCTTTACTCTTCACATACAAAGAGATATCATGCACGATCTTTGTTTTTTTAATGGTCTTAGCAAGCTTTTTTGCCTCAAGTGTATGCATTAGTTTTCTATCCTATATATTCGGTCTTTCCCCATGGGTTCAATATCTATGGTCGTAATATTATAGCCTACACCTTCTAAAAAGGCTTTAAGTGCATCGGACCCCCACTCTACCATATGCCATCCCTCTTTTTCAAACTCTTCGAAGAGACCAAGCTGCATAAACTCTTCATGCTCCAGGCGGTACAGGTCATAATGGTACAGCATGCTGCCGCCTTGCGTACCGTAACATTGTTGCAGAGAAAAAGTGGGAGAGGTCACTTCCCCTTCAATGCCTTTGGCTTTGGCTATGGCTTGTGTCAGTGTCGTTTTCCCTGCAGCGAGGTCACCACGTAAAAATACAATGGCATGGGAAGGAAGGATGGTATCCAAATAGCTAACGACTTTATCCAGTTCATCCAACGATGCAATGATCTCTTTCATCGCTATTCATTACCTGCCAACTGCTGACTGAGCTTCGCCATCCTGTCCAAATGTTTGCCGGCTTTCCCGCTTTCCAATCCGCTTTTGGCTATCTCTATGGCTTCTTGGATGTCACGTACATTACCGTTTACAAAAAGAGCAAAAGCAGCATTCAGCAGAACGATGTCTCTTTTTGCCCCCTCTTCTTTTCCTGAAAATATATCTCGAGTGATCTGGGCATTAAACGCAGCATCTCCACCCAAAATAGCTTCTCTCGGTGCCAGCGGTAGTCCATAGGTTTCCGGATTGATCTCTCCCTCTAAAATACGCCCCGAATCCAGATAGGCAAAAGTGGTATTGCATGCCAGTCCTATCTCATCCATACCGTCATTACTGCTGACCACGCAGGCTCTTTTGGCATCAAGTTCAAGCAGTGCCTCCGCCAGACGCTTAACGTATTCAGGGGCAAATACACCCAAAAGATATTTGCTGGCCCTTGCAGGATTGGTCAATGGTCCCAATATATTAAAGATCGTACGGTGCTCTATGGATTTTCGTATAGGCATGATGTGTTTCATCGCAGGATGATGGTCTGTTGCAGGGAAAAAGCAAAACCCTGTCTCTTCAAGCATATTGATCTTGTTCTCTATAGAGAGATCAAGGTTTATCCCCAATGCTTCGAGTACATCAGTAGAGCCAGAGTTGGAAGTAATGCTTCTGTTACCGTGTTTTGCAACCACACAGCCCAAAGAAGCGAGTAAAAGCGACACCGTGGTAGAGATGTTAAAACTTCCGCTCTTGTCTCCGCCTGTACCGACAATGTCGATGGCTTTGTCTCTTAATGTATCTGAGAGTTCAAGTGTAATGGAGTGTGCACGCATCACAGCAGCAGCCGCAGCGATCTCTTCTGCCGTCTCGCCTTTTTCATAAAGGTCTATCAGTAATTGACGTGCAACTTCCGGACCCATCTCATTGTTAAACAGTTTTTCAAATTGTTCTTTCACACCCATCACACTCTCCTAATCTACGCGGATAACTCTTTGACAAATTCGTCTTTTTGACTCTTCGGTATCGTTTTGGTTGTCGGTATTTGCAAAACTTCATAATGCTTAGCACCTTTCAGATACTCGATCGTGACCTTATCACCCACCTTAATATCCTTCGAAGCCTTTGCTTTCAAGCCATTCACGAACACGACCCCGGACTTGAGCATATCAGTCGCGATCGTACGACGTTTCACCACATTCACAGCCGATAACCACTTATCTACACGCATTGTCTTACCTTCCATTCATCATTTTTCGTTTATTACCTGATGTTTGCATGCAAACATGCATGGGCGGACATGGGAGTACCGCCCCTACAAAATTACACATTAAACCAAAAACTGTAGGGGAGGACTCCCATGTCCGCCCATGGGATGCAGACAAAAATCAAATATTATTAATGCAGTTCCGCGTTCAACTTCACTTCTCTCGTACTTCTCTTCAGTACAACCTCACCCGTCGTCGAGTCCTGTCTGAAGTGCAGCCCGTTGAGTCCCTGGAATTCGTCTGCTCTGAAAGTCGTTTTAGTTTCCAATGCTGCTTCCGGGTTCGCCGCTTTGATCTTTTCCAACTCTTCTGCTGAAACTTTCACTTTAGTTCCTGCAAAGATAGCCAAACCGCCATCAATGATACATGCATCACCAAGTGGGATACCACAGGTAGAGTTCGCTCCAAGCAAAGTATTTTCTCCGATGCTGATAGGATTGCCGTCCGTACCTGAAAGTACACCGAGTATACTTGCACCCCCACCTACATCTGAACCTGCACCGACGATCGCAGAAGAAGAGATACGCCCTTCTACCATGACCGGTCCGAGTGTACCCGCGTTGAAGTTGATGTAGGATGCACCCGGCATTACCGTTGTACCCGCAGCAAGTTGTGCACCCATACGCACTTTAGAGGCTTCCAGGATACGTGTATTCTCCGCAGGGATGATATGCTGCAGGTATCTTGGGAACTTGTCTACCGCATCTACTGTCGGATACGTACCGTTCAGCTT
>AGBJ01000025.1_pt1 | contig 19648 bp, 20 predicted proteins | sample 768721 | NCBI WGS metagenome assembly AGBJ01 (sample SAMN00779238, study PRJNA67915) | hypersaline lake metagenome
ACTCCTCTGCACTTTTCTTTTTACTGTTAGAAAACCATATCAAGTTCGATATTGCCATAGTCAATTATGGTACACGTGAAGGAAGTGACACAGAGGAAGCGCATGCAAGAGCACTTGCCAAAAAACATAAACTCTTCTGCCACAGTATCAAAGCACCTCTGTTTCACAGCCATTTTGAAAAACAGGCAAGAGACTTCCGTTATGAATTTTTTGAGTCGCTGATCACCATAGAGGGTTACGATACCCTGATCACCGCACATCAACTGAATGATCAGCTAGAGTGGCTGCTTATGCGTCTGAGCAAAGGGGCCGGTTTAAGTGAACTGCTTGGCCTTGAACCTGTCACACAAAAAGCACGCTATACGCTCCTACGCCCGCTGCTTTCCAACAGTAAAGAAGAGTTGCTCCAGTATCTTCAAGATAACAAGTACCCCTACTTCATAGATGAGAGCAACAGTGATGAAAGCTATGAACGCAATAAATTCAGAAAACAGTTTTCCGATGCACTGATATCGGAGTACAAAGACGGTATCAAACGCAGTATGGAGTACTTGAGAAAAGACAAGGAGGCACTTGAAAGCGGCTTTGAAACGCTCTACGGTAACAAGTCCTTGACCATTCTCAAGCTGCATACCCCAAGTGCCAAAGTCAAAGCGGCAGACCTTACACTCAAAAAACTGGGCTACCTCCTCTCTGCTGCTCAACGTCAGGAGATAGAAAAAGAATCCTCTTTGGTCATAGGCGGGGAGTGGGCTATAGCACTGCAAGAGGATCTGCTCTTCATAGCCCCCTACCTCAATGTCGATATGCCAAAGAAATTCAAAGAGGTGTGCAGGGTTTTAAAAGTACCAGGTAAAATAAGACCCTACCTTTTCAAAGAGCATATAGACCCCTCAGGGCTTATTTTTAACTAGTTTTCATTCTGGTAGATCTTTTGTACCGGCCAGAGGGTGTGCTTTCATATACTCCTGCATTTTTTTGACACTTCCCAGTTTGGTATAGACCTGCGTGGTGGCCATCGTTTCGTGCCCAAGCAGTTCGCTGACATCTGCAATACGCGCACCGTTATTGAGCAAATGTGTAGCAAAAGAGTGTCTGAGCTGATGCGGGGTGACCTTTAAACCCGAGGCTTTAAAGAGTTTGCTCAGCCTGTAGCGCAATTGTGCACTGTTCATCGGGACATTGCCTTTTTCAAAGAGATATTTTTTAGGTGATCTCCTCTTGACATATAGGACGATGAGTTCCCTTAGAGTATCGAGCAAAGGTAGCTCCCTTACCTTGTTGCCTTTCCCCTGTACCTGTACCCACTCTTTTTTAATGTCTTCCAACTTTAATGTACTCAGTTCAGATATCCGTAATCCAAGCCCATAAAGCATGTATACAAGGAGTTTCTCTTCCAAAGTCGCTTTACCTAATACCTCATCGATGTATATCTCTTCAAGAGGCTTGGGGAGGCTTTTGGGCACTTTGATTGATTCATCCCCTATGAGTTTTATCTTCATATGGCACTGCTCTTCCAAATACTTTATAAATGAATGTATAGCAGAGAGTTTTTTGACAATGGTTTTTTTATGATTTTGAACGATCTTGAAACGGAAAGGGGTAATGTCGACAACGATACCACCCTCTTCTTCATACACATGACTTGCTTCAAGCATTTGCCGAAGTGCGATCTCATACGTCACGATAGAAGTCTCAGAATAGCCACGTACTTCAAACAGATACTCTAAAAACGCTTCAGAGGCATCTTGCAGTTTGGCTTTCATCTTTACTGTACCGTATGCGCTAACATTTTCTTCCGAAGCAAAGTCCTGGCTTCATCAAGATCCATTCCTTCCAAAGAGACATTTTCCAAATAGAAGTCGATCGTGCTGAAGGGTTTGGGAATGACAAATCTATCCCAGCTTCCCAGCTGCCAGTATGACTTTGGGACATAGTTCACTGTCAGTATGGGGGCTTTGGCTTTATGCGCCAGAGCAATAGCACCATCACTAATGGTATGGCGAGGTCCCCTGGGACCATCAGGTGTCACCAGCAGATCATCGCCTTTTTTCAATGCCCTAAAAGCTTCTAAAAGTACCTGTCTGGCTCCACGGCTGCTCGACCCGCGCAAAGGAACAATAGAAAAGTACATCAGTACTCGTGCGATCATCTCACCATCAAAATGTCTGGAAATGATCCCCGAAGCCAACTGTGTTTTATGAAAATATCTATACGCCTGGGGAGAGAGCAGCAGTTCGCCATGCCAGCAGACGACGATAGACTGATCTTGACTGACCTGACCTTTGATATGAAAGTTTTTTTTAGAGGTGTACCAGTAGAAACGCATCAGCAGATACCCCAGCGGAGGCAAGATAACTTTGGCAAGATTCCGTGATAGTTTTTTAAACATCTTTCAGCCTAAACAAGCACTCCCTCAAGTGCACCCCGAGAGGTTTTGGTCACTTTCACCTCTGCTATTTTGCCCAAAAGCTCTTCGCTTCCTTCTACAAAGAAGAGTTTTCCGTCATCTGAACGTCCCGAAATCTTCCCGTTAGGCTTGAGCTCATCAAAATAGACTTTATGCACCGTACCTAACTGTGCATCCATGATCTCATCAATGATCTCTGTATGCCGTTTCTGAAGACGTGTTAATCTTTCACCTGCAACTTCACTGTCTACTTGATCGTCAAAGGTCGCTGCTTCCGTATGAGGACGAGGCGAATATTTAAAAGAGAATAGCTGTTCAAAACGTACTTTTTCAAGCACTTCCATCGTATCCTCAAAGTCTACATCATTTTCACCGGGAAAACCTACAATGATATCCGTAGAGATGGTGGCTTCAGGGCACAGGGTACGTATCTTTTCACAGCGGTTGATAAAATTCTCTTTGGTATACCCTCTTTTCATTGCTTTAAGAATGGCCGTTGATCCGCTTTGCAAAGGGACATGTATCTGCTTGCATATCTTGGGATTAGAGGCAAACTCCTGTATGAAAGTATCATCCATATGTAACGGATGCGGAGAGGTAAAACGTATACGTTCCAGACCTTCTATTTTAGAAATTTTTTGCAATAGCTGTGTAAAGTCACACTGTTCTTCGGTACTCCCGAATCGTCTTCCGTAATTGTTGACATTTTGTCCAAGAAGCATCACTTCTTTTGCACCGGTGGCTACAGCTTTTTTGATCTCCTGTACAATGAGATCTGAAGGAATAGATATCTCATCTCCCCGTGTCGCAGGCACGATACAGAAGGTACATGACTTATCGCAGCCTATAGAGATATTTACCATCGCCTTAAAAGGGTTGCTTCTGTACTCGCCGAAATCATACGTACTTTCATCAAACTCTGTACTGATTTCCACAGCATGTTTTTTATCAACTACGTCTGTGATCTTCGAGACGTTTCTTGCCCCTAGTACAAAGTCTACAGAAGGTGCACGTTTAATGATCTCTTCCCCTAAATGAGAAGCCGTACATCCCGTCACACCTATTTTGGCAGAGGACTTTTTATGCTTGTTAAATACTCCGATCTCGGAGAAAAGTTTCGCTACAGGTTTTTCTCTTACAGAACAGGTATTGATAATGATCAGATCAGCCTCTTTTACATCGTCAGTGATCTCATAGGGTTCTTCTCGGTTCAGTTCTGCTATCATATGTTCACTGTCACGAACATTCATCGCACAACCAAGTGTTTCTATAAATAATTTTTTATGACTCGGCATTTAGTGCCTCGCTATATTGAATTTTAATTCTTATACTCAATGATTTTTCTTTCTGGTAGAATGTTTTTTCGGCAAAGTTAAAAAAACATGTTGACACAAGGTCAACTTTGCAGTTGACTCACGCATTTTGCATTATGCGATGATATGTACTTCATAGATATATTCATTTTCATCCAATCCATACTTCACTTCTCTCATATAGACAGAATACCCTTTATCTTCAAAATATTCGATCATCTCTTTAAGCTCTTTATGCGAGTTGTCTTTATCGAAATAAAATATAGATCTGTTCGCTAGCTCTTCTTCTAATTTGTCAAATTCAACCGTTTTTGGTTTTGCTTTCAGTGTCGTTCTAGCAAGTTTTAACTTCATTCATACCGCCTTTTTCTTATCTAGTATCTTCTTTAAATACTGTAATTGAAAATTATACTTTATTTTCAGTAAAGCTTTCATTAGCTATAATACATTACTTCAGAAACAACACCTCCCAAGACGTTATCTATATTGTTATGTTACCTCTTGTAGCGGTATATTGGAATGATTATCAAAAATTTATTATGAGGAATTCATTATGGAAAAAATACTAGACATCATAGAAGCCATTGCGCATGAAAAAAATATCTCCAGAGAACATGCAATAGAGGCATTTAAAGACGCTTTGATCAATACAGCAAAAAAACTCACCAGCTTTACAAGTAATTTTGAAGTGATCATTGACAATGACACCAAAAAATATTCTGTCTATAAGGTTATCACTGTGGTAGCGGACAACGATGAACAACTCTATACAGAAGTCGGTAAAGAGGGCAACAAACAGACTATAGAATCAGACAGTTTCATATCACTTTCGGAAGCAAAAGAGTTTGATGATTCTTTAGAGCTGGGAGATCAGCTTAAAGAAGAGTTTATTCTTGAAGAACACGGCCGTACTGCTTCGGCTAATCTTTTTAAAGAACTTGAATACCATATACAAAGACGTATTGAACAGGACCTCTTTGAAAAATACAGAGAGAAAGTTGGTTCGGTCATGTTGGGTACGGTAAACCGTATTGATGCGGATGACAATACGCATGTTGAGATCGGTGAGCTTAAAGGTATCCTTACACTGAGAAACCGTATCAAAGGTGAAAAGTTTAAGCGCGGAGATACTATCCGTGCATTACTAAGATACGTGAGTGTAGATCCCGAACATGGCCTTTTTCTCGAACTGACACGTACCTCTCCTAAATTTTTAGAGGCTCTTATGTCCAATGAAGTGCCAGAGATCGAGGATGGGGTTGTAGAGATCATAGCATCTGCAAGAATCCCTGGAGAGAGAGCGAAAATAGCCCTGAAGACCGAACAGATGAATGTAGATCCAATCGGTGCAGCTGTCGGTGTCAAAGGGGTACGTATCAACGCAGTGAGTGAAGAGCTTAACGGTGAAAATATTGACTGTATCGAATACTCGCCTATCCCTGAAGTCTTCATCACACGTGCACTGAGTCCTGCCATTTCACAAAGTATCAAAGTAGATGCAGATGAGAAAAAAGCGATGGTCAATATCACCAGTGACCAAAAAGCCAAAGCGATCGGTAAATCCGGTATTAATATCCGTTTGGCTTCTATGCTTACAGGATATACTATAGAGTTGAACGAAATTGAAGGCGTAACAGAAAGACAGGTAGACAGTTCAGAGGGTGCAGAAGCAGAAAAAACAAAAGACACCTCAGCACTGGAAGATCTCTTTAAATAAGAAAAAGGTTTCGTATATACGATTACCCTCCCCGTGCTTCTCACGGGGGTTTATAGATAGTTCATGAAAATTAAATTTATAGATTCCCGTATCAAATACGAGAATATTCATAGAAAACTAAGCTAAAATCATTTGTGAAAAACTGTCCGCATCCAAAGAGGCAGATCCAACCAGTACACCATCCACACCACGAATATTCGTAATTTCTTTAATGTTGGCAGGCTTCACGCTTCCTCCATACAGTAAAGGTTTCTGTACCGTTTGCTTCAAAGCTTCATGAGTGGAAGCGATCTCCTCTTCTGTAGCAGACCTTCCCGTACCAATAGCCCAGATAGGCTCATAAGCAATGATCAGCTTTTCATAGCGGATATCGATCCCATCGAACTGTGCAAGCAGGTACTCCATCACCGCTTCATTTCCCTTCTCCCTTATCTCAAGCGGCTCACCGATACAATAGAGTATTTCATACCCCTGCTCTTTAAAAAATGCAAACTTTTGGGCTACTTTTTCCTGAGACTCGCCTAAATGCTCCCGTCTTTCGCTGTGACCGATCAGTATCGTTTTAATGTCAAACTCTTCAAGCTGCTCTGTACCTATCTCACCGGTAAATGCACCGTTTTTTGCAGGATACGCGTTTTGTGCACCGATAGTAAAATCACCCTCATATCTATCTAAAGCTGTTGCCGGAGGAAAAATATAGACTTGATCTTCAGGTTTTTTTGCAAGCAACTTCTCTTGTAATACTTCAATGTATTTTTCTGTTGATGCTCTGGTATGATTTGTTTTAAAGTTTGCTGCAAAAATCATGAAAATCCTTTTTTATTTTTCAATGCGATCAATCGCATGAATCTGCTGTTAGAGCAGTCTGCAAAGATCATAAAGATCCTTTTTACTTCAATGCTTCCAATCCTGGCAGGGAAATACCCTCTATGAGCTTCAGGCTTGCTCCGCCACCGGTACTGACAAAGGTCATTTCATCTGCATCACCCGCACGCTGTGTCACATCCGCCGTATCACCGCCGCCTACGATCGTGGTTGCATGTGTTTGAGCAATATTGTTGGACATCGCCAGACTGCCTTTTGAATATTTGTCCATCTCATATACCCCCATAGGGCCATTCCATATGATCGTTTGTGCATCATTCAGTGCCTCACGGAAAAGTCTTGAAGATGCAGGACCGATGTCAAGCCCCATCCAGCCTACCGGTATCTCTTGGATAGGCAGAAATTTTACTGTTGTGTTTTCTGAAAATTCAGGTGCTGCCACCACATCTACAGGTAAATAGAATTTCACACCCATCTTTTGGGCTTTGACCATGATCTCTTTTGCTTCATCCAGCAGATCATCTTCCACCAGCGAAGCACCTACTTCATACCCTTGTGCTTTCAGGAAAGTAAACGCCATACCGCCGCCAATAATGATCTTATCTACTTTGTTTAACAAGTTTGTCAATGCCTGAAGCTTGCCTGAAACTTTTGAACCGCCAACCACTGCGACAAAAGGACGAACAGGGTTTTCAAGTACTTTGGAAAAGAAGTTCACTTCCTTGCTCATAAGGAAACCTGCCGCTTTATGGTCTGCATCAAAGAAGTTGGTTATGGCGTGGATAGAAGCATGTTTTCTATGGCAGGCACCAAAAGCATCATTGATGTAAAAGTCTGCAAAGCTTGCCAATTGCTCTGCAAATGCCATATCATTTTCAGTTTCGCCTGCTTCATAACGAAGATTTTCAAGTAAAAGTACATCACCCTCTTCCATCAGTGCAGCTTTAGCCTTTGCATCTTCCCCTACTACATCCTCAGCCATGACGATATCTCTTTTTATTTTAAGTAGCGTATGCAATCTTTTTGCTACAGGTGCCAGTGAGTACTTCTCTTCATACTTACCTGGTTCTGGTCTTTCATAGTGGGAAGCAAGAATGATTTTACAATCTCTGTCTATACAATATCGGATTGTCTGCAAAGCAGAACGTATACGTCTGTCATCTGTAATGTTCCCAAACTCATCTTTGGGCACATTAAAATCACATCTTATAAATACTCTTTTACCATCAATCTTTAAATCTTTAATTGTCTTCATCTATTCCCTGCTTCTTTGTGATTTCTGAATTTACTTACTTATATGTACAGCCATATCGACCAATCGGCAGGAATATCCCCACTCATTGTCATACCAAGAGAGTATTTTGACCATATTGTCACCGATGACTTGAATCGTATCAAGAGGTACTACGCTGCTGAGTTCTTCACCTACAAAGTCTTGAGAAACCCTGTACTCTTCATCTACTCCTAAAATACCCTTATGCGACCCTTCACTCGCTGCTTTAAAGGTTGCCTGCACCTCTTCAACGGTTACATTCGCATTGAGTGTGACTGTCAAGTCCACCATCGAAACATCCGGTGTGGGTACTCTTATCGCCTGACCGTTCATCTTTCCCGCAAGGTTTGGTAATACTTTGGAGATAGCTTTTGCCGCTCCCGTAGTCGTAGGTACCAGGTTTGTTGCTCCCGAACGCCCTTTTCTGGGATCTTTTTTATGTTTTGCATCCAGTATCGGTTGAGAAGAGGTATAAGAGTGTATCGTGGTCATCAGCCCTTTCTCGATCCCAAATGCATCATCCAGTACTTTGGCTACAGGGGCAAGTCCGTTGGTCGTACAACTTGCATTGGATACAATGGCCTGCCCTGCATAATCCTCTGCATTTGCCCCAAGTACGAATGTAGCGGTATCATCTTTAGCTGGAGCAGAAAAAAGCACTTTTTTCACACCGTTTTCCAAGTAAGGCTGTACACTCTCAGCAGTCAAAAATGCACCTGTACATTCCAATACAAGCTCAGCGCCGCAAGAAGCAAAATCTAACTTGGCAAGGTCACGCTCTGCAAATATCTTTGCTTTTGTCGCACCGATGTTCAGATAGCCGTCTGACACAGATACATCTTCACGGGTACCATGCACAGAGTCATATTTCAGATTGTACTGAAGCATCTCTTCACTACCAGAAGCATTTACTGCAACAAGCTCAATGTCATCTCTATCTGCAATGATACGTGCCACACATCTACCAATTCTTCCAAGACCGTTTATAGCTACTTTTACAGCCATACTCTCCCCTTATAATAATTATGCTAAAATTACGCAATTTTACAGTAAATGAGGTTAGTATTTGGTTAATCATGAAAAGCCTACTATAGCTATCTTTGGGGGGAGTTTTGACCCTCCGCACAAAGGACATCAACTGATTGTTGAAAAAGCTGTAGAAAACTTGACCATCGAAAAACTGCTTGTCGTACCGGCCTATCTTAATCCGTTTAAAACATCTACGCTTGCGGATGCGCCTACACGTCTTGCATGGTGTCATACACTATTTGATACTATGGATCATGTTGAAGTAAGTGATTATGAGATAAAAGAAGGTAAAAGCACCGTAACCTCACAAAGTGTAAAATATTTTAACCAAAGATATCATGTCAAGTATCTTATCATCGGATCTGACAACCTGTCAACATTGACAAAGTGGCATGAGTTTGAGTGGCTGAATGAAAATGTGACCTGGGTGATAGCCACGCGGGAAAATAGTCATTTGAATACAAGTGAACTTAAAAAGTGGCTGCTTCTTCCGGTAGAAGTGCCTGTCAGTTCCACTCAAATTAGAGAAGAAAAAGATTTACAATTTATTGACAAAAAAATTAAACCATCTGTTAAACAGATATTAGAAGGGCAACACCATATGACAATAGAAGAAAGAATAGAAAACATCGTAAACCTGCTTGATGAAAAAAAAGCAGAAGAGATAGAAGTATTTAACCTTGATGATGCAGATTACATAGCAAAACGTGTAGTCATTGCAAATTCACTCAACGGTAAACATACCCTGGCACTTTTTGACCACCTCAAAAGAGAACTCAAATCACAAGGTGAGGATTTGATAGCTTCAGATGCAACAGATGAGTGGGCAGTAGCGGACTTAGGAGATATACTGATCCATATTATGATCCCTGAATATAGACAACGTTATTCACTTGAAACATTTTTATCTGAGCTTGTAGAAAATCAAAACAAGCGAGACAATGACCCTGCCTAAATGACACCTTTGTGTCATTGACTTATCCTGCTTCATGGCTTGAACCGGTCAAGAACTCCACTACCAAAAACAACCCGATCGTAAGCCAAGGTGAAAAAATGATCCACCCGTGATATCTGTCTCTTATCAGGTACACTAGTAATCCACCCCATGAGAACAGCAGTAAAAGAAGGTGTCCCAAATATAGAGGGAGTATCTGTCTTGTGACATTCCCCATTATGGACAAAGCTATGAGCATACCAAAGGTTGCCAATGCTATCCATAATCTTTTATGGTCCCTGTTTTTATGATAAAGAAAAAAAATGCCGCCAAGTGTGATGAACAGTGCAAAGACAATGAAAGCTTTCATCAAAGCCAACCTTACAGTTTATCTACCACTTCAATACCCAGTATATCCAAACCTTGTTTGATGGTCTTGGCTGTGAGATCAGCCAATGCCAAACGACTCATCTTGGTCTTCTCTTCCACCCCTTCTTTCAATATAGGATTCTGCTCGTAAAAACGCATAAAGAGTGTGGCTAACTCATACAGATACGTAGTGATCTGATTGGGAGCTGCATCTACTGCGGCACGGTTCAAGATATCTTCAAAACGAAGCAGCATAGTGGAGAGCCTGTGCTCTAATGCATCGCCTATGACAATACTTCCCTCTATAACCCCGTCGTATTTTCTAAAGATACTCTGAATCCTTGCATAGGCATACTGCATGTAGAGTGACGTATTACCTTCAAAACTGAGCATCTTATCCCAGTTAAAGATATAATTAGACTCGCGGTTGATGGAGAGATCAGCATATTTGACAGCACCGATCCCTATGATCTTAGCCAGTGCATCCACTTGCTCTGACGTATACGACTCTTTGTCATTAATAGTCTCTTTGGCTTTCACTACTGCTTCATCCAGAAGGTCTATAAGTTTCACCGTACCACCCTCACGTGTTTTAAACGGTTTACCGCCTTTATCCATCATCGTACCAAAGGCAATATGTTCAAGCAGTACATCTTTCCCAACAAATCCAGCCTCTTTGGCTATGTGAAATACTTGCTTAAAGTGTCCCGCCTGTCTGGCATCTACCACATACGCAATACGCTGTGCACCCAAAGTTTGTGCCCTGTAACGTAAGGCTGCAAGATCTGTCGTTGCATAGAGGTATCCGCCATCACCCTTTTGAACGATCACCGGGACCTCATCCCCTTCCAGAAACACACATTGTGCCCCATCGCTTTCCGTCAGAAGGCCTTTAGCATCCAAGTCACGGACAACTGTACTTAAGTCATCATTATAAAAACTTTCTGCACGTACATCATCACGTGTCAGGTTGACACCAAGCTTTTCATACACTTCTTCACAGTGTCCCAAAGAGATATCTATGAACTTCTGCCAAAGTGCCAAACAGTGGCTATCACCGCTTTGGATCTTTACGACATATTCTCTCGCCTTGTTTGCAAATGTTTCGTCCATGTCAAAACGCCCTTTGGCATCTTTATAGAACTGTTCCAGGTCTTTTAAGGTGTCCGCACCCTCTTCTTGTATCTCCTCGAGATAGGCGATCAGCATTCCAAATTGCGTACCCCAGTCCCCGATATGGTTTTGTCGTATGACCTCATCTCCAAGATACACTAAAAGATTTGCCAATGTATCGCCGATAATGGAAGAACGAAGATGTCCTACATGCATCTGTTTGGCCATATTCGGTCCGGAATAGTCTACCACTACCTTCATAGGGTTTTCTCGTTTGTCTATACCAAGTCGTGTATCTTGACGTGCTGTTTCACATTGCGAAGCCAACCAAAAAGGGTTCAACCATAGGTTGATAAATCCTGGTCCTGCGATCTCTGCCTTTGCCAATACACCGGTCAAGTCAAGATGCTCTATGATCTGTGCTGCGATCTCTCTGGGATTCTTACCTAACTTTTTAGACAATGCCATTGCACCGTTAAACTGAAAATCACCAAATTCCGCTTTGGTTGCATCCGTCACACTCATAGGTTCATGCGCTATACCTGCTTTGACAAAAGCTTCTTTTATAACGTTATTGATCTGTAATTTTAATTTCATACTATACCATTCGATGGGGGTTTAAGAAGTATAGAGCTCCGGAGGAACTCTAGAAGTTTGTCACATAATGCGACAGTCAGGTTAAGCGTTTTCGCTTTTTTTCTCTTCAGTTGAAGTTTCAACTTTTTTCTCTTCGTCTTTAGAAGCGATCTCTTTTGTATCTTCTTCATCCTCTTTAATTGCTTTTTTAAAGTCTTTGATACCTCTACCCATACCCTTAGCAAGGTCTGGAATCTTTTTTGCTCCAAAAAGAAGCACAACAATCGCCAATACAATTAGTAATTCCGGCATACTTGGCATACCCATGTCAATCCTTTAATTCTGCTGCTACGAGCATTTAGTTTGAATAATTATACACCAATATGTTTAATATTAGTTATTTGCCAACCATTGCCTGACAAATTCTTTTGCATCTTCCTGACTTTGTTTCAGTCTGGCAGCTTTTGCAACCACAACAAAGCGTTTGGCTGCTTCCTCTACGTCATCGTTTATAATGGTAAAGTCATACTCTCCCAGTGCCTTGATCTCACCTTTTGCATTTTCGATACGCTTAACGATCACACTTTCATCATCCGTACCTCTAGCACGGAGTCGGGTCTCCAGTGCCTGAAGTGTAGGCGGCGTGATAAAGGCTGAGGTCGTGATATCATTCATCTTCGCACGAACCAGCCTATGTCCCTGCACATCAATATCAAAGATGACCAACTTTCCCTCGTCCAGTGCTTCTCTTACGGGTTTGAGTGAAGTGCCGTAGTAATTGCCATGTACTTCTGCATACTCAAGAAAATTCCCTGCCTTGATATCTTCTTCAAAGCTCTCTTTACTCACAAAAAAATAATCTTTCCCATCCACTTCTCCCACTCTTGGGGCCCTGGTAGTCGTAGAGATGGAAAAATAGTACTCACCTATCTTATCTGACGCAGCATTGATGATAGTACTCTTCCCTGCACCACTTGGTCCTGACAGCACTAAAATAGCACCCTTTTGCATTATGAATGGTCCTCTAATTTTATTTTCACTTTGATCTCTTCACCCTTTAAAAGCTTTTTGATCTTTTTAGGCTTTAGGTTGGCAATAGCCTTACCAAGTGCTGCTTCCAGAGCAATACATTCCTCTTCATCCAAGTGTGTCTTTTTTTTATGTCTCTTTTTGATCTTTTTTAATTTCTTATTGAGTTTTTCAGAAGCCTTTTCAACAGAAGTACTTAACGCTTCAACTATCTCATCTTCTTCCAGTATTTCCACCCCATCAGCGATCAGTTGTTCTTTAATCACTTGAATCTTGCGTGCTTCATACGCATCATCTTCCAAAAGTGCATCCTCAGGTAGCTCTGCTTCATCCTCTTCCATATCCAAGAGTGCTTTTATTTTCGCAATATCATCCATATTCAGTACATTGCTATCAGATATTCCTTGACTCTCTTTCTCTTGCTCCGCTGTTTCCTCTTCATCGGATAAGGAAGAAGGTACCGGCACGGTTTCTTCCTTGGGACTTACATTGGTATCTGAAGGAAAAGCAGAGAGAGCATTTTCCATATCTTTCTTGTCTTCAATGCTGTTTTTGGCAACATTTTCTGTCTTAACATCCTCTACCGCTTGAGAAGCTTCTGTTTCTGCAAGGATCTTAATGATTTGTGAAGGTAAAAAAGGTTTTTTAACCGTTACATCAAACCCTTTCCTCGCAATTTCCGAATAAGAAAGAAACACTTTTTTTCTTATTCCCAGTCCGTCAAACAGTGATGCCACATTATCCGTATAGGCAGTTTCATCCACGAAAACAATGTCATACCCTGATTTTTCTACTGCTTCTACACTCTTCACTTCATCCAATACCATATGCTCATCACGCGTACAAAGTGCAAGCAGTCTGGAGACAACAGGGTTGGTATTGATGAGTAAGATGTTCATAAAAAGCTCTCTTGAATAATTTGATATTATTATAATATAAATCTGGTTAGGGCTTGGTTGAAAACGGGTAGTCTGAAAAAATGTAAAATTAAAAAAGATATTCTTCTTAGTCGTATTCAGATTTTACGTGCTTTAATTAAGTCGTACATCAGGTACGTCGAACACTTGCTTGAAAGAGGGATATAAAGTAAAATAGAACCTTCTTCTTAGTTGTGTTCAGATTTTACGTGCTTTAATTGAGTCGTACATCAGGTACGTCGAAAGGAAACGCGTGAAAGATGGATACAAATAAGAAGAAGTGGTACACCCATCAGGATTCGAACCTGAGACCTTCGGTACCGCAAACCGATGCTCTATCCAGCTGAGCTATGAGTGCACATATAACATGTAGTAGCGATTATTTAGAGCGCAATTATAGCAGAGTAAGCTTTATTTATCAAGTAACCTCATGGGGCCGAACAGTTGGTGTGCTTCGGGGTTGGAAATGAAGGAATGATTATACGGATGCTCCAGCTCTATGGTTTCAAATTTCTCCAAAGGAAGCTGCTTTTTCAGCGCTTTTGCATGGGTACCGAACAGGATGAGTTTTGGCTCTTGCTGCTCCAGCTCCTTCAACATCCTTTTGATGAATGGTTGCCATGCCTTAATGTGCTTTGATGAGCTTTTTTTATCGGTAAAAATAAGGGCCGTATTTAATAGTAGGACACCATTTTTTTCAAAATTGCGTCGTAATGCATCGATCGTATCTATCTTCTGTGATTTGTCTATCTTTGCTAAGGCTTCTTGTGAGGTATCTTCTTTGCTTAACTCTTCACTTGCCACCAGTGCCATTTTTATAAAATTACGTAAACTGGTAGCCCGGTTGACCGCTTTGCTCAACCCTGTAGAGGAAAAAAGCGTTTTGACATGCATATCTATAAAAGCATATCCCCCTGCACTTTCTACCCTTGGATAAGGGTCCTGTCCGAAAAGTATGTACTTGACCTTATCCTTGGGCAAGGTTTTAAACGCATTAAAATAGTTTTCCTGATCAGGGAAATAGTCTCTGTTCTCTCTTAAAAAAGTCCTATACTCATGATCCATTTCATGGTAGGCTTGATCTAACAGTGTACGCCATGACTCCAAGATCTAATCTCTCTTTTTGAGCTTGTCAAACTTGATGATAAGTTCTACTTTACTGACAGGAATGCCTACTTTCTCAGATACAGCTTCTTTGCTTTCTCCTGCATCTATAAGCCTCATCACTTCATCGAGTAAAGAAAAGTTTTCTATGACATCTTTCACAGAAATACGTGACGCTTCATAATTGGAGATCGTCGTATTTTTCATTTCCAGTATCTCATTGAGCTTTTTATTTTCGCTTCTTAATTTACTGTTTTGCGCTACCATCATAAACAGTATGATAACCAACAATGCCATTATCGATAAAACCACTATATCCATCATTTGCATCTTATGCAACCTCCATCATAATTAAAATCAAAAAAACAAACCCCAGGTAACCGTTGACTGTAAAAAAAGCTTTGTCTATCTTTGTAAAATCTTTGTTGACAATGTAATGTTCGTAACTCAACATCATAGCAGAAAACAATACTGCAAGCTGTGCCCAAAGCCCCAATCCTGCAGCATAGACAAAATACGCCCAAAACACCACCGCTAAAAGATGAAATACTCTTGCGATCCACATAGTCTTGCGCGCACCGAACTTTGAGGGGATGGAGTGCAAGCCGTTGGCTTTGTCAAATGCCATATCTTGTAATGAATAAAGCAGGTCAAACCCCGCTACCCAGAACATGACCCCTGCTGCCAGATACACTGACCATAACGTGATCTCAGCGCTGACTGCGACCACTCCTGCAATAGGAGCCAATCCCAGGCTGATACCAAGTATGAGGTGTGCCAGTGCAGAAAATCGTTTAAAGAAGGTATAAGCCCCTAATACAATCAATATAGGCAGGGAGAGCTTAAATGCCAATGGGTTTATAAAGTACGCAACGATCACAAACAATGCAGCATTAAAGCCTATGAACCCTATCATCTGGCCGCTTGAAACTCTCCCGTCTACAGAAGGCCGGCCTTTGGTCCGAGGGTTGAGGATGTCAATATCTCTGTCAAGGTAACGGTTGACACCCATGGCAAAGTTTCGTGCGGTAACTGCTGCAACTGTTCCCAAAAGCAACAACTTCCAACCAAACCATCCCGATCCGTCATTGTATGCCGCCACAAGCATCGCTATAAAAATAAATGGCAAAGAAAATACTGAGTGCTTGAACATCACCAGCTCAGAAAAATGACCCAACTTCTCTTTTACTCTATGCATCATACGCCTGCTACGGATGACGAATTTTCAGTTTAGAATTCAGTGACCATGCAATGATCATCACGATGATGGCAATCACATATCCACTGGTAATAACACCATAGGCATTGAACAAATAGAGTATCCATAAAAGTATAGCTCCTAATGGGGTAGGTACACCTTCAAAGTATTTTTCTACTTCTCCGACATCTACTTTAAGGTTAAACTCGACCAGTCTTCGCAGTCCGTTAATAATATACCAGATAAACACCAATCCTAATACCAGCTCTTCCACTCCTGTCACAGCACTATACGCTTTCACTGCATAAAAAAGTAAAAAGGGAGGCATGACCACAAAAGAGAGGAAGTCCGCAAAACTGTCCAGCTGAATGCCAAACTCTGTCGAAAGATCATATTTACGGGCCAACTTACCATCTATGATATCACAAGCACCCGCTATCCATGCTAAGACAATAGCGGTAAAGAAATCTCCTTTCACGATGAAAAATATTGCCATGATCCCTGCCGAGACATTCAAGTACGTCACCATGTTTGCAATATTGAAACGGTTGTTCTTGTCAAATAAATTCATGCATGCCCTTCTTACTTATAGTGTAGTATTTTATCCTTTTTGGGGTTATGGTATGATTACGCTATGAGAAGTATCAAACTACACTACCGTGAAACACGACATGCCGAATCCTAAAACCGTCAACCAACTTGCACTGATCGGTCCTACTGCCTCTGGTAAAACGGCACTTTCCATCAAGCTGGCACAGCAGACCAATGCGTATATTTTATCGCTTGACTCACTGTCTATCTATAAAGAGATAGACATTGTCTCTGCAAAGCCCACACCGGAAGAGCGTTCAGGCATCACACATTTTGGTATAGACTACATTACCCCTGATAAGTCTTTTGATGTCACGACCTTCATCAAGCTTTACCATGAAGTCTATACCAAATGTCAAGAAGAAGGCAAAAACCTTGTGATCGTCGGAGGGACCAGTTTTTACTTAAAAATGCTCATAGAGGGTATCAGTGAGCTACCAAGTATTAGTCCTGAAACCAAACAAAAAGCGCAGCACAGTTTACAGGACCTACACAAAACCTATCAGCGGCTCGCAACGTTAGATGAACCATACATGTCACATATAAAGGCAACGGACCCTTACCGTATAGAAAAAGCGTTACATATTTATCTGGAGACCGGGCTGACTCCCAGTGAGTATTTTAAGCGTTTTCCTCCCAAGCCTACCATCGAAGCCCCTCTGCCTATCTACCAGATAATCACAGACAGAGAGACCCTTCGTAAGCGTATCGCTTTACGTACAAAGATGATGCTGGATGACGGACTGATAGATGAAATATGCATGCTTGAGAAGAAATACACGCGTGCACCCAACAGCATGAAGGCCATAGGCATTAAAGAGACGTTGGCTTATTTAGATGGTATTTATACTAAACAAATGCTCGCTGAGAAGATCACTACAAACACGGCAAGACTTGCAAAGAGGCAAACCACATTTAATAATTCTCAATTTGACAATGTCATCAAAGGTACTGTCGAAGAGCTTCAAAAAAGATTTTAGAGCACGACCAACGCTCTCGAATACTTTACAAACCGGCAAGAAACCTTGCAAAGACCCTTAACGGGGGAATAAGTCACCCATCTCTCTTTTGATCTCCTGCTGAATGAGTAAAGTGTTCAAATAGTATTCTAATTTTTTTTGTTTCACTTGCAGCGTATACATTTCCCGTTGATTCACCTGAAAAAGATTACTTGAACCAAGCCGATACTTCTTGTTTTCAGCTTCTTCCAGTGCTTCAACAAGCTTCATCTCTTCTTGGACATTTTTTATATTTTCGCTTAATACCTTTTGTGAATAAAACAAGTTTTCTAAATTTGTTTTCAGTTCCAGCTTTAATGTCTTCTGCTTCTCTTCAAGTTGCATCATGCCTTTTTGAATCTCTATTTTTTTTCCTTCATAGCCTCTTCTTTCCAAAGGAAAGTTCACATTGAATGCAACTTTTGTACCGCTTCCATACCTCATGTCATGCACACTATAGGCAGAGACTGTCAAGTCAGGATATTTTGAAAGAGTATTGTAGTCTGACTCTAAATTCAATTTTATTTTTTGATACTCTAAGACTTTTAAGTCAGGTCTTTTTTCGAGTGCCTTATTTAAAGCTGTCTGTAGAGACATAGTGTGTTTTTTCAACCTAGAGAATGAAGGTAAATCATATCTTGAATCAAAATGACTTTTGGGCAGGTTTAAATATTTTAAAAATATTTTAAATGCATTGTGATAACTGTTTTCTGTCGCGAGCAGTCGTTGTCTTCGATGGATAATTTGCTGCTCCGATTCAAGTAACAGCATCTTGGGCAGCGCACCGGACTTCACTCTTTTTTGCGTAAATATATTTCTTTGTTCTGCTTTATTTAAAAGCGTTTTTTCCAGTTTAAGCAGTTCGCTGTAGTATAAAAGTGTATAGTAAGAAACAAAAACACTGGAGTAAAGATTCCTCAAATTATTCTGCGCTTCAAACTTTGACTGTACTGCATTAAATGATGCGGATTCAAGACTATATTTTCGGTAGTTCATATCATTTAAAAGCGCAAAGACAGGCACTTTCACGCCAACACGAAACTCACCCTCATCTCCTGTCTTGATGTTGTTATATTCTTGCACACCTTCTGCTTTTCGATACCCTGCCAAAAACTCTATGCCATTTTCAATAGGTTTTGCCACAGTAAGGTCCAAATATCTTCCATCACTTAAGGGGTATTCTTTTTCATCATAGCGTGAAGAGAGTTTAGTATCAAAAGATCCCATGGCTGTCTGTACGCGGGCCTCATCTACATATTGCTGTCCTACTGCACGATAGACATAAGGGTTTGCTTTCGTTAAATATCTACCTATTTTCTCTACGGTAAAGATCTCTTTACACACTGCATCATGTGTGAATAGGGCCAGTAGACTGATGGTGGCTGCTACACTTCTGATCATGGTTGCTTCCCGGGCGTAACCATATTGGGAGGAAATGCATTCATCAAGCGCCATAACTGGTACCAAATAGGCACATTCGACAGTGCAACCCACACGGTTGAACTTGTACCCACTCTAAGCTCTGTTTGTGATGGCCAAGGCTCTTTTGGATCTTCCACTATATAGGCATAATAATAGCCTTTTTCATGTAAGACAGGATCAACTTTTTTAATGATCCCTCCAAATGTGCCAAACCGGATCATTGGCCATCCCGGAATATGGAGTACAGGCCATCCGTAAAACCTTATTCTCACAGAGAGCCCCTCCTTGATAAGTGGCATATTAAAATCCGACACTTTAAGCAAAACCGATCTTGTACTCACGTCTGGAGAAAATTGAATGACCGGTTCTCCCTTACGAATATAGGTATTTTTGTCATTTTTCAATATCCTCATAGCAACCCCGTCTTTTTCAGCCACAACCTCCGAAGTTTCATATCGTGCGATATCGGTTAATTGTCTTTCCTGTTCTCTTTTCAAGGTACTTAGACGATTTTGTGCGGCAAGTATGCTATTGTCTATGGTTCTTATACTGTTTTCAATCTCTTTTACAAACTGTTGTTTTTCTTGTCGAAGCATGGTTAAATTACGCTTTTGCACCTCAATACCTATATCAATTTTATCCAATTGTGCTTTTGCATTAATATAGCTATTCTCAGCCCTGTCATAATTTCTTTTGGACTCAATGTTTTCTTTGTAAAGTTCTTTCAAGCGCTTAAAATTAATAAACTCGATCTCATAACTGTTCAATTGTGCTTTGCGTTTAAGCTGAAGACTTTTTAACTGTTCTTTCGCTTGAATATATTGCTTGTC
>AGBJ01000026.1_pt1 | contig 19589 bp, 19 predicted proteins | sample 768721 | NCBI WGS metagenome assembly AGBJ01 (sample SAMN00779238, study PRJNA67915) | hypersaline lake metagenome
TTAAACATCATGGTTTCAAATCATATAAAAGTTTCTTTTGTAATTCCAAATCCGAAAAACATGAATCTTCTCACGGTTCTCATTCCGGTGGAAGCGGTAGCGGAAGTGGCGGCGGCCATGGAGGCGGCCATGGCGGTGGTGGTGGATAACTATCCTAATATAACTAAATATTTTTTTCCCTTCTGCTCCTATTTTATCTACCTTTATCTGCACTCGAAATAGAAGGATTTATACAATTAAATGTTGGTGGAAAACAGGATTTATACGAAGAAAATTATTATGAAACCAATCTCCAACAATCTCTTTTTTTGTTTTCCCATCTTTTGCTTTTGAACTTCAAAATCAATTTTCAGTCATAGACAGTTTATTAAATGAGCCTGGCTTGAATTCAACAATTTATTTTAATAAACCATTTAAATGGCTGAATTCTGAATTTTATTTTAAATTTAATGAAGAGAATAATGAATTTTTAAATTTCACAGGCGGTGGATTAAATTTATTCTTAAATAAAAAAAAGCGAAATTATTTAACTGAAATCGGTTTTAAAATTGAGGGTTATAATTATATTTCTAATTCAGAATTTAGCCATATTTCCGCTACATCATATTTCCTTTATAAACATTTTTACAAAGCAGCTGCTTTAAATATAGAATTAGATCTTTCAGTCAGAAACTTTCGCAATAGCAATATCTCTGACATTTATCTAACCAGATTATCGTCGCATAACTATTTTTCTGTTCCCATAAAAGACAATATTGGTCTTCAAACCGGAATTTTTGTTAATACAAATTTGATAAAAACAGATTCCTTAATCTATAATGATCTGGAACTTTTCGATTATTTTTCTTATGATATGTATAATATTTATACTGGCTTAACAATTTACGCCAAGAAGTTATTAATTAAACCCAAATTAACTTTTTCGTTAAAGCGTTATCTTGCAATTTCAGATAAAAAACCCTATAATGAGTCCAGTATATTCTTTGATTTTTATTGTGATTATCCGTTGTTGAACAATTTATTAGTTTTTACAGATTCTTTTTACCAAACTGCACTTAGTACTTTATCCACAGAGAATGCTTACAATTTCTCGGTTGGTCTAATATATAAATTTTAATGAATACAATGAATTATAAAGAACAATTTATTAAAAAAGAAAAAATCCTGAAGATTGTTTTAATTGTTCTGGGAATCATAATTATATTTATTTGGGCTTCAATATATTTTATTCAAAAAAGCAACCTGCAAAATTTGTTGGAAGAAGAAAAAAATCACGCCATCTTCAATGTAAAAATGATTAAAAACAATATTCAAGATAACATTTATTCTAACCAAATTATTGAAACCCTCTTCTTACATAAAAATGAAATCTTAATAAATTTAGCATTAGAGACGAACAATATTAAAAAAATTGAATCTTTGCGAAAGTTATTCAATATTTCCCAATTTTTTATTGCGGATAAATATAATAAAATCCAACTCTCTCTACCCGAGAATGCAGTCCTCCCTATTCAATTGGAAAACTTACCAAAATCTGAAGAAGTTGTATTATTGGAATCAAGATCAAGTTGGATTTATCTGGCTACTTATCAGGCACAGCAATGGTTTATCGCTGGTTTGGAAAAACAGAACTTGCGAAATCTATTAGAACCAATCGAGTTATCAAGTTTGTTCGATAAGATCAGCAAACAGATTTTCAACATGTCAAAATCGGAATCAAAAATGAATCATATAGTTTATATTGTTATCCAGGATAATGAGGGAATTATTGCAGCAACTTCAAATATTGAGTTCCTAAAATCTATCGATTCAGATGATTTTTTGAAACAAGTTAGCCAAAATCAGAAACCGAAATCACGGATTTATGATTATTCTGACAGTTTGCAAACTCAGAAAATTTTTGAAATGGTTATGCCGGGCGGGTTCTATCAAAATTCCAATACCCTAATCAGATTAGGTGTTTCATATCACAGAATTGAACAATTTCAGAAAAAACAAAACATTTTGCTGGCGATTTATTCGTTAATATTTTTTTCTATGCTTATTTTGGAATTGAAATTTTACAGACATTATACGCTTGTAAATGAGATTAAGCGGGAATTAAATTTAAAAAGACATCTCGCAGAAATCGGCAGATTGGGAGGAGAAGTTGCTCATGAAATCAAGAATCCTCTTAACGCTATTTATATGACCTTGCAACGGTTAAAATCAAATTACTTGTCCCAAACAAAAGAGGCATTTGATAAATCCGTTACAATTATATATACTGAAATTGAACGGCTAAATAATATTATTGAGAGATTTCTTTCACTTTCTCGACCGTCTAAACTAAGCTACACTTCTAATAATGTATCAAACTTTCTCCAGGAGATAAAGGATCTTTTTGCAGAAGATTGTAAGAAAAATAATATTCAATGTAATCTTATGTTTAAAGAGGATGTTAAATGGAATTTTGATCGCGAAGCAATTCGAAAAGGGATTATTAATCTTATAAAAAATTCTCTGGAAGCATTTTCCAAAGAAATAGAACAGGATAAAAAAATTATTGAAATTGGTTTTGTAATAAAGAATAAAAATCTGAGGATAAGCATTACCGATAATGGAATGGGAATGTCCCCAAAAATTCAGGAAGAGATCTGGAATTTTTATTTCACGACTAAATCTGAAGGTAACGGTATTGGTTTGCCAACCGTTAAGAAAATTATTGAAGAACATCTTGGTATGATAAATATTGAGAGCAAATTAGATAAAGGCACTACAGTCTATATCTATCTTCCCAAAAAGAGGATAAAATGAAAATATTAATAATAGAAGATGATTCCACCCAACTAAAAATCCTCAAAGAATTCTTTCAAAGTAACGATTTTATGGTTTATAAAGCACTTAATGGTGAAGAAGGGCTAAAACTCTTTAAGCAAAATCCAATTGATATTGTCATCACAGATTACAGAATGCCCAGAATGAACGGCAAAGAGGTTTTGAAAAAAATCGTAAAAATAAACCCATTAACTGCTGTGATAATAATTACTGCTTATAGCAATGTTGACGATGCGGTAGAGTTAATTAAAATGGGCGCTTTTGATTATATCAAGAAACCAATCAATCTGGATATTCTGCTAAAAAAAGTAAGAAACGCCAGCACCTATATTCAAACTGCAAAAGACCACAAGAGTATAATTGCCGAATTCGGAGATGAAAATTTAGAAACAAACTACATTTTTGATAGTCCACAAATGTCATCGGTTATGAGTCTTGTCAGGAGAATCTCTCATATCGATGCTGCTGTACTCATCAGCGGTGAAAGTGGGACTGGGAAAGAGGTAATTGTAGAAATTATTCATAAATTAAGTCCCAGAAAAGATAACAAATTAGTTACCGTAAACTGTTCCGCCATTCCGGAATCGCTTTTTGAGAGTGAGCTATTTGGACATAAGAAAGGTGCATTTACCGGTGCGGTCAAAGATAGAACAGGAAGATTTGAACTGGCGAATGATGGGTTTCTTTTTCTTGATGAAATTGCTGATATGCCGTTAACTATGCAAGTTAAATTACTAAGGGCAATTGAAAATAAAAAATTCGAACCGGTGGGAAGTTCCGAAACAAAAACAACTAATGCCAGAATAATTTCAGCAACGAATAAAGATTTGCAAAAAGAGGTAGAAAACGGAAATTTTCGGCAGGATTTTTATTATAGACTGAATGTTATTCCAATCCATATTCCCCCTTTGCGGGAAAGAAAAGAAGATATTCCGAAACTCATCCAACATTTCTTACACAGATTCGAAACGGGAGATAAATTCTCATTCTCTAAAGAGGCAATGATAAAAATGGTCAATTACTCTTGGTTGGGAAATATCCGAGAGTTAAGAAATAGAATTCGCCGCATCACCGCCTTTGCTCGATATACAAAAATTAACGTATCCGACCTGCCTGATGAAATTGTTAATTATAATCCTGACGAAGATTTCAATATTCAAAAATTCAAATCTCTTAATTCCATAGAAAAAACTCATATTACAAAAATTTTGAAAGAATGTAGGGGAAACCAAATTAAAGCCGCAAAAATACTCGGTATTCATAGAAATACTCTTTCAAGAAAACTGAAAAAATATAATATAGATTAAGATTCATAACAAAATAATGCAGAATTTTGTAAATTTATGAGCCTACTGAAAAATTGATCCTGATTTTTGCTTAATCTTTAGAAAGTATAATCAATCTGCAAGGATAACTTTTTTGAATTGTTTTTTTCCACCGAATTCAGAAGCTAAATTACCAAACAGTAAATTGTATTTAAATTTCAAATTTGAGTTCACTATAAAAAGGCGCAATTAGAAATATGTAACGATAATTTTAGATGAAGAAATAATACGAATACACGGGATAAAATTAGGTAAGCAGTTCACGAGAAACAAAAAAAGCCGATGGGTGCAATAAACCCATCGGCAGGGCATTTTGCGACGAGATGTCGCATTTTGAGGGTGATAATTTATTTGAAGATCACAAGCCAATTATTCAGGTTGAAATAATCATTCTGAAGTTTTCGGAATATCGGATAATTCTTGATTGGGACTCGCTCAGAAATTATTTTAAATTCAGAAGAGAATTGTAGAGTGCTATTCTTTTCAGAACTGATTATATCGAAATGGGCTGATTCGTTATTTTTGGATTTTTTTTGAGGAGAATATTGAAGGACAAAATCTTTGAGCAATTTTATGGATGCTGTGATATCGTACTCCCGTTTTGTTCCGAGAACCAACGGATATTCCCTTTCTTTCAGATTGGAATAATCGGCTACTTCTGTGCTCGGCATGCCGAGGCGAGGAATCGAGAATTTCAATCTTGTCCCCTGCTTGGTCAAGTAGTTTGCCGTTTTGAATTGTAAGTTAATTTTAATGGATTTTTTCAAATCTTCGGGGTTTGTAAAACGATAATCAATAAGATCGATTCCGCCTTGAATATTGGCTGCAATTCCTGTAAAGAAAATATCCAATTCATCGGAATTTTTGTATCTAAGCCGTTTACGAAGATGGGTATCAAAATATCCTCTGGAAGTGATATGGAAAGTGCCACTCAGGTTTCCTTTTTTATCCAATTTAGCATCCAATCTAACCAGAGATTTGCTGGCATCAATAGCAGTTTGGGGAGTAGTTATAAATTCAAAATCTTCGGGAAAAATGGCGATCGCTTTTCGGTTTTGATAGCGTCCGTCAATCCAATTTGGTCTGCAGAAGGATGACATCGGATCAATGTAATATGTTTTTCCTTTAAGTTTGTAAGCAACGAGGATATTTTTCATCAATCCGGGAATGGGGAGTGTGGATTGCAAATCCTTAACCTGTTTTGCAGCCAGCAAAACGGGATAGGCTTCCACATCCATTTTTCGTAAAAACGTTGTGAGCAACACGGCTTTGTCTTGGGGGTCGCCATATCTGTTGTTCAATATTTTTTTTGCATCAGTAGGCTCGAATCCGCTTTCGCCGAAATCAAGGTAAATGCTGCGAATATCTTTACTGGGTCGTCAAGGAACATTCCTTGACGAACTTTCAAATCTTAGAAATCAACCTCTATCTGAATTTTAATTTTATTAGTCAGATTAAGATTATTTTTCAATTCTTCTGAATATCCATTCTCCGATTTCCACAGCTTTTGTGAAAACTTAAATTGCAAGGAATAATGCTGCCATAAATCATATTTCATCAGAAAATAATAAAAGATTCCATCACCCTTGAACAAAGAATTCAGCATAATTCCATCAAGGTCATTTTCATACATATAAAGTGCGATATCCTCGGTGTGATACTGGCATATTCGCAGATAATTCTTCATATTTTTTGAGATTAAAAAGCGTAATTCTTGAAAAAGTAAAACACCTGAATCATATTTTTCTGCATTAGTGAATTTGTGAAACGAATATTCTGCTCTAAGTCGCAAATCCACTCTCTGACCTATTTTTTTGCTGTAATCCAGCCGAAAAGTTGTTTTTTTATTCCATAAAGTTTGCTTATGTCATTAACAATTCTTCTTTGCTCGGATAGTGTCTGTTTTAGACGAAATTTCAGATAACAATTTTTCCACTCTTTTTTTAACTGGAGAAGTTTATCAGTGCCATAACTGGGAATTGTTTTTAATCCTTCCGGTTCAGGAAATCTGTAAAGATCAAAATAGATATCTAATTTTGCATTTGAAAATGGATGAAATGAGATTCCGTAATAGATTCCCCTTTCATTATCGAAATCGCCACTGGCGTGAAAAGGATTTCCATGAAAGGATTGAAAATGACTATCATAGTTTCTATAAATTATCAAGTTTCGCAAATCTGCTTGTTCCCAGAAAATTCCAGTAATAAAGGCTTTTCGGCGATTTTCAAAACCAAATTCGCCAAAAAAATTGAAATTTTTCACATAAGCATTATAATCAAATCCAAATTTACTTGACTCCTTGCATAAATTTGGATCTGCAAACGGATGGCTGAATTCTGATTTAAATGCAGTCAGGCCGAATGTGCTTTCTGTTCCGTAAGAAAGATGAAATCCGTATAATTTTTCTTTTACTTTATCCTTCTTTTCTAGTTCAGTATCTGTTCTATGATACCCGGAAACATAGATGTTGTTAATTCTGCCATTTTCCATTGTTGCGTCAAGTTTATAATTTGAATAGAATGGAATTAGGTAAAATTTTTTGTATTGCATCCGACCGGCACAACCAAATAGGGAAAAAGATTCGCAAGAGCTTGTGTATGGCCTAAAATATGAATAATGTTTTACTGGTTGTCCTGTGGTGTTTGCACTTTTAGAAATGCCTAATTTGGGAGCAAAGAAAATACCCTGCCCGACAGCAAGCCGATAATTTCCAAGAATCATCTTTTCGAGAAAACCTGCATTTTTTATTTGTACTGAACTACCCCAGTAGTCCAGAAAATTTCTTTCTCCGGCATCTTTTTTTGTAAGGAAATTAAACTCATAATTTTTCCAAATGATTTGATACTTTTGATAGAATTTTAGAGGGTTGTTAAATTCTGTGCTCGAGCAATATTCGCTTCGAATTCTGCTCTCAAAGAAAACTGGATAATTCTTATGAAAATCGATGTATGGGCTAAGATCTTCTACTACTTCTTTGGAAAGTCCAGCTTTTTTTAGAGAATTAAAATTTTGTATTTCATGATTTTTTCTGTATTTTAGAATTTTATTTACTTGAATCCGGGTAAGCCAGGGAAATTTTATCAAATCGCTAAAATTTGCAGAATTGATATTAAGTTTGGATTTCCTGAGATTTTGCAGAAAATACTGCTGCTCCGTTATCTGGCTGGTCTCAGTGTCTGCAGAAAAAAGGTCTTCTTCCTCATCGTAATCCGAATCTGCGAAAGCAAAAGAAGTATAAAGTAAAATTAGAATAGTAGTAAAAATTTTTTTTTCAAATTTCATAAGAAATTGAAAAATAATGGGTTGATTTTAAAATCTGGTGATTTTTTAGAGCATAATCAAAATTGAAATTGAAAAGTTGTAATTCAATTCCAGCAGAAAATATGTCCGGTTCCGTTTGAAATCCGCTCATAATGGTCAATATTTCAAACGATTTATATAAAATTGCTAAATGTATGGAAAAGGGATAATCAAATTCTTTTACCACGCTTGTGGCTAGATAAATTTTTTCGGAAAATTCATATTGCAAACCTGTTCTGTTTTCCATGGGAAGCGTATCATTATCCAAATCCATATAAGTAAAATTTAAAAACGAAGTGAAAAAGCATAATTTATTGATTTCTACCAGAAGTCCGGCGTCAAATTGAGGAGCAGTGGAGTTCGAGAATCGCGCTACATTTTTGTATAAATAACGTGCTGACAAGCCGATTACTAAATTCCGGATAACTGGATAATTTGTGGAAAGTATGAAAGTTTGTTCTTTGTATAAATTGTTTCCCAATTCTTGAAATCCGGCTGCAAAGCGAAAGCTGCCCCTTGAATAATGTCCGTTGATATTTTTGTAAGATAAATCTGATAGAGAAAATGGTTTATGAAAAGAAGCGACAAGTGAGGATTTGTGTGAAAAAACTGCCGGATTATAGAAAATGCTGCAAGATGTTTTATCCATAATGGCAATATTTGCACAGGCAGCAAGTCTGGCAGAACAAGGTAATTGTAAAAATGCCCCATTTAACGCCGCTACAATAAAAATTAAAAATAGGAGTATTTTAATAATTCGCAAAAAGCCTCCGCTGCAGTAGCTTTCAGATTTTTAATTTACCACCGAATACACCGAAAAGCACTGAATATTAAATTATTTTATTATTGTTTCTCGGTGAATCTCAGTGTTCTCGGTGGTTAGTTGTTATTAAGTTTGTTATTTTCTGATTCTAACCAGGACAAAATAGATATTATTTTTCTCGTTTTTCCATCTTTCAATGATCTCAATACTCTGGAGTTCTATATTTATATTTTCGATTGTTTTGCTCATTCTGGTTCCATCAGAAACAAGTTCTTCCACATATTTCTCCATACTTCTTTGCCTGGCTAAATTTAGGATCGCCTGATTTTCTGCTCTTTCCCACGATTTTAATTCACTGCCAAGCCTATCGCAGGAACCGACTGCATAAGAATATCCTTCATCTTCCGGAATTTCGTTTACCCATTCACATTCTTCGTCAAAGGCAATGAGTTGTGCGTTTATATCCTTATTCGAATTCTTTCTTGCGTAACAAAGTGCGATAAAATCTTGGGAAGAAAAGGTATCAACTACAGAATATTTATTAAAAAAATTTCTTGGAAAATTTTCGTTTTCAAAAATATGAATATAAAGTGAGTCCTCCACAATGCTGATTCCATCCGGTGTTTGAATAAATGTTTGACCGCCCTTTACTATTGAATATTGTAATTTTGCAGATTTGTCTAGTGCATTTTGAAGAGCATTATCCAGGCTGGTTTGTTCATAATAATATCTTGGTGCAAGCCCAACAACGACTATTTTTTGGCTTGATAAACCATTCTGGATATTTCGCAAGTTCTATTCTGTTTTTTCTTACATTCGCACACGCAACAAGAAATAGAATAACCAGGAAAAGAATTATTTTTTTTCTCATAAGAAAAAAGACGGGAAAGCGAGATGCTTTCCCGATAATTTTGTCTGAATACAATTATTTAGTAATTTTTCTGTTCCTTCTTGAATTTTTCGTATTCTCTCACATCTTGTTCCATTTCATCAAAAGCCTGGGAAGCACGGAAGCGTTCGTAGAGTTTTTTCTGGTTTCTAACTTTTTTAACCACATTTGCTTTGAAATCATTCAAAGGCAGTTCCATCAAAACATACGCTCTATAAATTCCACCTTCGGGAAAAACTTCTTGCTTGCTAACTCTGCTTCCATTTAAGGTTTGACTGGCAATTGCTTTCATCGTTTGATTGTAGAAAGTGTTTAATTCTGTGCTTTCTCCAGAGCCTACTTCTTCTTCAAATTTCTTTATCAAACTTTGAACTTTTACCTCGAGCTGCTGAGCTATATCGCTTCTTGAACCTGCTTTTGCTTTATCCAGAGCAAGTTGCATTCTGGTTGATGTGGCTGAATTTACTCCAAAAAGATGGTCAGGGTCTTTGGGAGTATTCAGATACCATTCCGGTATTGTCTTTTCCTTGACCATTTCCTTACCACCGCAACCGAAAATTGTTATAACAAAGATAGCTACAACCAAGTATGTTATTACTTTTCGCCCCGAAGGGAATCGGGATTTCAGATAATTCAACATTTTTCCTCCTGTGATATTTTTTGTTGATATTCGAAAAATTTTCATTTACTGTCAAATTATTTATAATTAAACTTGCATAAATTTTGCACTTTTACCTAAATATAAATAAAGTGACAGGGTTTTATAAAAAATTATAATGAACTCTTCATATCATTTTCATAAAGAAGTAATTAATCTATTCTTATTTTTCAACGATTCGAAAAAACCTATTTTACATAAATTTTATAGGAAAAAGTAGAGATTTTTTTTATTATCACTTGACATAATTATCGATAAGTAAAATTTTTGAAAAAAAATCTATCAAATAATATTATGTTAACAAATTGCCCAGTCAGACTGACACAAAAACTTGGTGGCTTGATGATGAAAATTAGAGAGCTTTGGTAAGCATTATAAGGTGGACCCATTTGTCAAGACAAAAATACGCATTGTATAAGTTTATTTTTTCACTGAATTTTTAAATTAACATTTTTGTTTTGCTGATGCTCTGAGCCGTAGGCGATGGGCATCAGCAAAAAGTTCGATTCTTTTTTTCTTACATTGCTCACATTGTAAGTTTTATTATAATAAATTTCTGAGGGGGTTGCATATCCTAAAGCTTGATGTAACCTCTCGTTATTATAAAAATCCATATAAGAATTTATCCTTTTTTTCGCTTCCATTACATTCTTATAATCATGAAGATACACTTCTTCATATTTGACTGTTCTCCAGAGTCTCTCAGTAAAGATGTTATCCATTGCTCTTCCTCTACCATCCATACTTATTCGTATATGATTCTGTAGTAATAAACCCGTAAATTCCATACTCGTAAATTGTGAACCCTGATCTGTATTGAAAATATCAGGCTTCTCTTTACTAAGTGCAATGTCTAAGGCTGTTAGACAAAAATCTACATCTAAACTCTTGGACAGTGCCCAAGAGATTACATAGCGGCTAAACCAATCAATAATTGCAACAAGATACAACCAACCTTTATGAATTCTTATATAAGTTATATCACTTCCCCACACCTGATTAACACGTCGAATTTTAACATTCCTTAATAAATATGGATACACTTTATGATCAGGATGTGGAATACTGGTTCTTTTCTTTGGATAAATTGCTTCTATACCCATTATACGCATAAGTCTCTGAACTTTTTTACGACTTATTGTGAATCCAACTCTTTTCAATTGCTCTTTGATCTTTCTCGAACCATAAAAAGGAGTCTTGGTATATATTTCATCTATACTGTTCATTATTACATAATCATCATTCGCTGTCGAATGATAATACACGCTGGAACGAGATATACCCAATAATTCCGCCTGACGACTTATGCTTATAAACTTATTATCTCTTTCAATCAACTTTGCTTTCTCCCTAGTCGTTAAGTCCAGATTTTTTTTTAATCCAGTCTAATTCAACTTTTAACTGGCCTATTTGACGATATAATTCATCTAAGAAAATTAACCACCGATAAACACTGATAAACACTGATATTTTTTTTAAAATAAATTATTTATCGGTGAGAATCGGTGGTAAATTTTATAGTTTCAAATGTTTCGATTCCCTTATTTTTCTTCTTTCTTCGCCGCTTGTCTTTAAAAATATCCTTCGCATTGTTTAATAATATTTTTTTCCAAGTTGTTATTTGATTTGCGTGTACCTGATATTTACTCGATAGCTCTGCTAAAGTCTTTTCTCCTTTGATTGCTTCCAGAGATACTCTTGCTTTGAAAATTCCACTATACCTGTTTCTTCTGTTCATTTCGGTCTCCTTTTACGGACAATTATTCTTCTGTTTTTTTTGTCAAAATAAACTTATTGCACTGTCCGAAAATATGGGACCACTATACTCGTTAAGAGGGACAATATATCTGACTACTTCTACTGTTTCATTTGCCTTTAAATTAGTTGTAGGATCAGGAATAATATAAAGAATGGGTTTACTCGCTGGATTCATAAGATGACAGAATTGAAGATTTATTCCTTATTCAGCAGCTTCTGTAGCAATTAGAATCTGTTTGTTATCCTTAAAAATCTTTCCAGCTTCAATTCTCTTCGTAGAAAAATAAGCCAAAGTACAGGAAAAGAATATTCGTAAGTTCTCAATCCGGAATTTGCTCTTAACTTGTCGGTTGTATTCCACAAGCGTTTTTCTAGTTTACTGTTAGGCATATTATTTTCATTCCTTAATTTTTTAAAAAATAGATAAAGATTAGATGTATTGTTTACAATTGGGATTCAAACAGATACTTTTCTTTCACTGTCTCCTTGCTAACTTCTTTAACTGGGGCTGATTCTTCATTAAAACATTTTTGGTTATTCATTTTTGGTTGCATATTTATCAGCTATATCTTTAAAAGACACAATATATCTCATTCTAAATAAAATTCAGAATGGTATTTTTTTAACCAAGATATAACTTCTTTTTTCAATTTTTTGGTAAATTCAATAAGTTCATCAGCATCGTTTTCTGTAACACTGCCGATAGAATCATATTCAATAATATTTCTTTTAGCTCTACAAGTGTTTAAATATTCTGCATCATTTTTTTTATCTTTACCAATAATTAAAGGAAGAGCAGAGATATATCGGTAGTGTTGTGAAGTTTTTTCAGGTTTATATCCTTCAGCATATACAAGTATTGTGCATAACTTAAGAGCTGCATTATAAGCAATACCAAATTGCCAATCGGCTGTAATAGGTTGCTTTGCCTCTTTCAAATCCCTTTCAACTATATCGATAAGATTTCTAATTTCCTCTTTGGTTGTGTTATGATGATGAATCCATCTATTTTTTAACCATTGTTTCAAACCCATTTTTGTCTCCTATTATAAATAACTTTTGTGATTTAAACACATTTGTAATAAAATGATCTTTGGAGATTTTTCGTTTAATAAATTCTTTTTTTGTCAAAACATGGGGATTTATTTCTCTTCCAATTTTATCTGATAATCCGGAAATTAAACTAGTGAGTTTTCTCAAACTAATATTTCCAATGACCATTAAATCTATATCGCTTAAAGCTTTTTCTTCGTTTGAAGCAATTGAGCCGAAAACAAATGCGAATTTAATACTCTTATTTTGTTTCAATGAGCTAAACAGTGAACTTACCAAACCAACAGTTTTCAGAACAATGCGATGGATTTCATTATATAATGGATGCTCTTTGTTTGCTCGATAATACAGACGATTTCCATCTTTTCGTCTTTTCAAAAGGTCTAATCTTATCAGTTTTTTTAATTCTTGTTGAACTGTCCCAATTGAAAATCCTGAGCACCGTTTAATCTTTCGCATGTGAATTTCCTTATCTTCTACACCGAATAGAATTCTAAATATTTCTGCTCGAATTTGTGAAGATAATATCTCTGATAATAAATTCATAAATGTATCCTTAAACCATACAATTGTATGGTTATATCAAACAATAAATAATAATTACACTTTTCTCTTTTAGATAGTATTTTTGTCAACTATCTCCTTCAGAGGGACAATATATCTAACTACCTCTACTGTTTCATTTGCTTTAAAATTGTGTGTAGGATCGGGAATAATATAAAGAATGGGTTTACTCACTGGATTCATAAGATGACAGAATTGAAGATTTGTTCCTTATTCAGCAGCTTCTGTAGCAATTAGAATCTGTTTGTTATCCTTAAAAATCTTTCCCGCTTCAATTCTCTTCGCAGAAAAATAAGCCAAAATACAGGAAAAGAATATTCGTAAGTTCTCAATCCGGAATTTGCTCTTAACTTATCGGCTGTATTCCACAAGCGTTTTTCTAGTTTACTGTTCGGCATATTATTTTCATTCCTTTTCAGAGATCATTTAAAGATAATCAAATTTTTGATTATCTTTCATGTTATTTCCTGAAAACAATAATTAAATAAAATTTCTAATTCAAAATTATTATTAATAAAATTTTAAATCAACTATATATGTCAATAAATTCACTTAATAAATTTATGGCAAAACTCAACCCCGTTAAATAATGCTTCGTATTAAAATCCCTGCCCCGTCTGTCCTATGGAATGCCTTTATACTTTTTATTTATCCCGTGAAATGCTTTTATCTGTTTATTTCACTGAGGTTAAATATTCATCAAATTTAAAAGGACTTATTTAACGGGGTGAATATTCAATAACAAGCCCTTGCGAAATTGAAATAAAAAAAGTCCCACCTTATTTCTAAAGTAGGACTTTTAGTTCAGATCAAATTATAGTCGATTAGATAAGCAATAGACTAATATTCTGCTTTAACATAATAGAATTTTTTTTGTTCAAATTGAATATTAGAGATATAACCACCGGTGAAGAATTCCCAATCTGCCTGAAGAGAAACAGTCGTAAAAACAATTAGTAAAAAACAAATTTTGGTTTTTATGATTTCGATATTTTCCATTCTTCATTATAATCAACTACGCCATTTACTGTGTGGAATAGTTTTTAAAAGAACTGAGATAGATATTAAGAGAATAATCCAAAATACATTCAAATTATTTGACAATTTTCAACAATAATTTCAAACTTAAAAATAAATTTATTAGGAGTTCAAATGAAAGAATATCCAGTTTATATCGGAAAAGAACAAAATTTTCAATCAGAAAAAAGAAAGATTGTCTCTCCCTACAAGAACAAAGAAGTCGGGCTGATAAATCTTGCCGGAGAAGAACATATAGAAAAAGCAATTGCAAAAGCTGTAAACTGTTTTCGGGGATCCCAAAAAATACCGTCCCATAAACGCTATGAAATTTTGAAAATTATTGCTGAAGATATTACCAGAAAAAGTGAGCAACTTTCTGAAATTTTAGCTCTCGAATGCGGAAAAAATATAAAATTCGCAAAAGGAGAAGTGGAAAGAGCAATACAAACTTTTACAATAGCAGCCGAGGAAAGCAAAAGAATACCTGGAGAATTTTTCTCTTTGGATGCAGTTGAAAAAGGAAAGGGCAAATCTGCTCTTGTCCGAAGATTTCCCATCGGTCCAGTTCTGGGAATTACTCCTTTTAATTTTCCGCTGAATCTTGTTGCCCACAAAGTTGCACCAGCTATTGCAGTAGGAAACCCGATTATCATAAAACCCTCATCACTAGCTCCGCTTTCTGCATTGAATCTTGCTGAAATTGTATCAAATACGCGCCGGATGGTATGCTTTCTGTGCTTCCCTGTAAAGGAACAAATATCGAAAAAGCAGTTCGTGATTCTCGCATAAAAATGATAAGTTTCACCGGAAGCCCCCCTATTGGATGGAAATTAAAAAAGATTTGTGGGAAGAAAAAAATATGTCTTGAACTCGGTGGAAATGCTGGTGTTATTCTCGATAAAGACACAGATATTGATTCTGCTATGGATTCCTGCACCACTGGTGCATTTGCCTATGCAGGCCAGGTTTGTATTCACACTCAGAGATTTTATGTCCACGAAAAAATTTATACTGATTTTCTCAATAAATTTGTAAAATATTCCAAAAAAATAAAAAACGGAGACCCGCTGGATGAAAATATTTTTCTCAATCCGATGATAACAAAGCAAGAAGCAATTCGTGCTGAAAACTGGATACAAGAAGCTGTGAAAGATGGGGCGAAAATTATCTGTGGGGGAAATCGAGACGGAAATATGCTGGATGCTACAATTTTAACTGATACAACCCCGGAAATGAAAGTAGAATCAAAAGAAGTATTTGCTCCAGTTGTTACTCTAACTAAATTCGAAGATTTTACAAACGCGGTTAAAATGTTGGATAATTCTGTTTATGGTTTACAAGCAGGAATTTTTTCAAATAATATGAAAAATATAATGTATGCTTATGAAAATCTTGAAGTAGGTGGAATAATAATAAATAAAACTCCCACCTGGCGGGTTGACCAGATGCCGTATGGCGGTATAAAAAATTCCGGTTTCGGTCGCGAGGGAGTAAAATATTCTATCCAGGAGATGACTGAAATGAAATTATTGGTTATGTAAAAATAATTCAATCCAGATAAACACAGATGTAGCAGGTGGACACAGACAATTTTTTTATACCCGGTCCTTTTTGTTAGTTTTGTTTGTTGTTAATAATAATCTGTTTTTAAAAAAAAACTATCAAATTTCCAGAAAACAGCCATTAACCGAAAATTCCTTTTGTCTCACATTTGGAATGTTCTTAACAATTTCAATATATTCCTTCACCTGATTTTCGTCATATTGCTCCCCTGTTTTATAATCGATAATGAAAACTTCTCTGTTTTTTTTATTTACCATCATTCGATCCAGACGATATTCTTTTCCAGATGAATCAAAAACTGTATATTCATTAAAGATATTATCCCATTTTTTTGTATCATAATAAATCTTATTTGAATGAATAAGGCGATTTGCTTTTTCACTAATTTTTCGTATCTCTCCCCTATTCAGCAGACCACCATATTCCGCTACTGTTCTTTGAAACGCTCGTCGAAATTCTTCGTCAGAAGCCGTATAAATTAAGGAAAGATAAAAATGAGCAATATTTCCCTTCAGGATTTTTTTATCTTGTAGAAAAGTTTTTTTATAATCGATTACTCTACTTTTTTTCGGTAACTTCTTAAGTTTTGGTGCATCGATTGAAAAATATTTTGCAGAAATTCCGCTTGTATCTGCTTTATTTTTGTCAGGTTTAATTTTATCTTTTTTGGATAAGTCACCGATTATTTTGCAGAAGTGACCGTCTGATTTTTTCTGAAAATTCTCTTTATATTTTTTATAAAAGGAGGAGAAAATAAGTTTCGGAATATGCAAATTTTCCTTAGCCGATATTGGATTTAAAAATGTCTCAAATTTATAATCAAAATGAGCATAAATGAATAAATTTGATTTTGCTCGAGAAAGCGCCACATAATAATTGTTCAAAATTTCAATCCATTTTTTCTTCTGCGTTTCAATGCAGACATTTTCCTGAGAACTTTTTTTAATTATCTTAGCGAAATTGTAAGTCAACCAGATTTCAGCAAGATTGGTAAAATCTTCATCATAGCTAAAATATTTTTTCAAGCCCTTATCATTTTGACCTTTATCAGGTTTTAGGTGAAAGAATGTAATAACTGTATCAAATTCTAATCCTTTTGATTTGTGAATTGTCAAAAGTTGCAGGGCATTTCTTTCTGCTAAAGCCACCTGAGAATATTCATCATTATCTTTAACTTCTTGAAAAAATTCCAGAAATCCTTTTAGATTTTTTGTGAATTTCATATCTATTTTATCAAATTCTGCCACGATTTCTAAATAGCGTTGAATATTTCGGATATCGGTCTGGCCGGAAAAAATATCAAATATTCTGAATTCCTCGATTATTTTTTTGTTAAGCTGCAAAATATGAAGCGTATCCGCATTTTTGTCAATCAGAGCAATTTTTTGGATTATGGGATTTTCCCTATTCACCTCAAAAAAAGTTTCCCGCACAGATTTATCAAGCGGTTTTTCTCCATCATTGATTTTCTTATATGACAACATAATTTTTTTTAAATCTCTGGGATGCATTAAGATGATATCGGAGCGAAGGAAAGATATCAATTCATAAATATCATCGTAAACAATGAATTTTAAAAGTTGAATAATCGGTTTGATTGTTTTATGAGAAAATAATGAGAAAGAGGAAGTCTGGATATATGAAATTTCGAATTCATCGCAAACATGAGCAATTTCATCCAGTTCATTATTCGTTCTGGCAAGAATTGCCGTATCGGAAATATCAATCTTTTTTTCCTTTATCAACGGAACTAATCTTTCCCTGAAAAATTCTTCGTAAATATTTATCGGCTTTAATTGCCTTTGGAGTGCAACAACCGTTTTATTGCTTCTGGCTTTTATCTTCTCGCAAGATTGTCTCAGATGCAACTCAATATATCCTTTTGTATCTTTTTTATTGCTGGTGATATTGCTATATTCCCAATTCATATCAAAATCACCCAAAACATTGTGCAGCATTTTATTTCCAAAAACATCATTAAGAAATTGGATAATGCGGGTATTGCTCCGATAGGATATAGAGAGTTTTTCAGTATTTTTTTCGAGATTGATCAGTTTATTAATTCGAGTTAGTAATTCTCTTTCACCCCCTCGCCAACCAAAAATCGATTGTTTTTCATCGCCCACAATAATCACTCCGCCATAATCTTTTTGACCTGCTCCGCTTATGAGCTCAGAAACAATAGGAAATAAAATATTCCATTGCAAGATGCTCGTGTCCTGAAATTCATCTATGAGCACAAATCGAATCTGATAAGTAAGTTGTTCATAAAAAACATTTAGAACGATATTGCGGTCAATAATTGAAAATTCCGGACTATGTAAAAATTCGTAAGTATAGAAAATTATATCATTATGGGTGAAAATTTTTTCCCGGAATTTTATTTCATCGTATTTTTTTAGAATTATTTCTGCAAGTTTTACGATAGTTTTTTGTTCAGGAATAAATTTATCGAATAATAAGAAATTTGCGAGACTCTTCGCAGCTGCTTCAATTTTATTCTTCAGCTTTTCTTTTTTTTCCCTATCGATTTTTTTTCTGAGGAATTTTCCGCCATTCCAGAAATTTTTTCCATCCAATAAAACTGAATAATTTTCAGCAATGACTTTTTTAGAAATTAATGTTTTTAAAGTTTCCTCTGCGATGTTTTCAATGGAAATATCGTCTCTGAAAAAATATTTGAAAATTAAGCGATAATCTTTTACAAAAATTTTTTGGCAATCCAGTTCTCTATTTTTTCTTTCAAATAACCCTTTAGATATTCATAAAATTCCTCTACTACTTCAGCGTATATTTTTTTAAACTTGAGGAAATATTTCTTTTTTAAATCCTCTATTTTTACTTTAGAAAATTTCACCTTTTCCGATTTATCCGCCTGATAAAAAAGCCAGCGATTATTGATGATGCTTTTAATAAAACTTTCATATATTGAGATGTTTTTCCCCTTTTTCTGCTTAAAGATATTTTCAACAATCGCGAAATTATCTCTTTTTAAAATCTCGTCAAACAGTTCTGGAAGATAGTTTTCATTGATGTTCGGGTCAATCGAATAATCTGTGATATTCTTGTAAGGAGCGACCAAACCTGAAAAAATATTATTCAAAAATGAATCTATAGTGCTTATATTTAATTTATGTTTATTTGTCAGCATTTTGCTATAAACTGAGTGCAGAAATGAAATATGATCGCGTGAAAATTCTAAATCACAATTTATTTTTTTCAAATTTTCGATCAACTCACCCTTTTCTTTTTTATCTTCCCGTTTGCTGGAAAGGAGAATGCTCAGATGCTGGAAAATTCTTTCCCGAATCTCGGCAGTTGCTTTTTTTGTAAAAGTGATAACTAAAATTTCTTCAAATGATACATCCTCCTTAAAACTTAAAAGCAAGTTGATAAACTCCAGGGAAAGGCGATAGGTTTTTCCTGTTCCTGCACTTGCACGAACTACTTTTTTTATTAAATTCATCATCGCTATTTCACCTTTGCATCGAACAAATCTTTTCGGGTGATTTCTCTATTACCATAAGGGTCGTTTTTTTCCGGTAAATAAAAACCTTTTTTTATAACTGCTTGAATCAAATTCATTATACTCAGTTTTAGTTTCTCAGTATCGTTTTTTTTGATTCGGCAATCATATAATTTATTGTCAAAAATAAAATAGATAAAAGATTTCATTTCATCTATTCCGTTCTCACATTTATCTGTATTTTCCGCAAAATGAAAAATCCAATTATAAATAATCATTTGGGGTGTATATTTTTTACTTTATAATTTTTAAATTTAGTACTTTTGTAATCAATTAATAATTTATTTTTCCTTTTTGGAGGATCAGATCGGCTTTACCTACCAGTTTAACTGCAAGAGAACAATCTTTTTTAA
>AGBJ01000027.1_pt1 | contig 19321 bp, 20 predicted proteins | sample 768721 | NCBI WGS metagenome assembly AGBJ01 (sample SAMN00779238, study PRJNA67915) | hypersaline lake metagenome
GGATTGGATTTATTGTCGCGAGTTCCTCTATTGGCTCGTTTTTTCGAGTGGATTTTCAGAAGAACGAGGAAAAAAGGAAAACTGGTGAAAAAATACAAAGCCCTCGGATTAATTTTATTTGTGATGATTCCATTACCCATAACCGGCGGATGGACCGGAGCTGTTGCTGCATATCTTTTTGATATTAAATTCATCCCTTCCTTGGTTTGTATATTAACAGGAATATGTTGTGCAGGTGTAATTGTTACTGTGTTTAGTTTGATGGGAATCTGGGGCGCAATTATTGCCGGGGCTGCTCTGCTTGCGGTTATATTGGTCTGGGGCTTGAATTATGTGAGAGCCAAAAGAGTGAATAAAATCAAACTTACAGGAGAATAATATGAAATTTTTGAAATCAATTTTTAAAACTAAAAAGACTAAAAATATTTCTGAAAAAGAAGATTTGATAAAATTTCTGGCTAAAGTTCCACTTTTTGATAATCTATCCAAAAATGAAAGAAGAAATTTATCTAATTTTATTCATATTCGTAAATATCAAAATGGGGAAACGGTATTTAAAAAAGATTATCCAAATATTGTAATGTATGTTGTAAAAGAAGGGGAACTGACAGCTTATATTGATAATTCTGAAGGGGAAAATGTAAAGAACATAAAGTCTACTGAGTATTTTGGTGAAGTAGGAATTTTTGTGGATAAAGCACGCACAGCTACTATTGTAGCTGTAAAGAATTCCATACTGCTGGCGATTTCAAAAAGAGATATGAGGGCTTTTCTGGGTGAATTTCCAAAAGCTGCCAGCAAGATTTTGTATAAATTGGGACAAATTCTCAGCAACCATCTGGTCAATTCAAATAAAGCGATTTTGAAGAAAAACGAGCAAATTGCTAAAATAGAAAAAGAACTATTATCAAAAAGTGAGTGAAAGAAACAATGAATAGAACAAAGATATTTCGTTGGATAATCGCTTTAATTACACTTGGAATTGTTATTATTGGAGTGTGGTTTTATCATTTTGTTTTATTATATGTTCTCATTGCTTTTATAGTTGCTTACTTATTGTATCCAATTGTTAATTTCGGCGCTAAGTATAGAATTCCCCGAGTAATATCAATTTTACTTGTTTATGCCCTGTTCATTTTCCTTATCGTTATTTTAATTAATGTAATTATACCACAAATAAAACAACAGGCAGAAGAAACATATAAGTTGGTGCAGGGCTTTCAAGCAGAAATCCACCAGAATGAAGCTGAAGATGGGAGTATTGATATGGATTCAGCTTTAAAATCTATTGGATTGGAAAAATTGTCGGTATATATGAAAATTATAGAGGAAAAATTTACATTTATCGAAATTGATAAATATTTTAAAAATTTTTTGACAAATTAATTACTGTAATCAGCAAAATTCCCAAATTTCTCTTAAGTTCAATAAGTGGCATTATCAATGTTCTGGCTTTTGTCATTGTTATCCCTTTTATCAGCTTTTTTATGCTGAATGATGGTCGAAAACTGATGAAAACTTTTTTCAGCTGGATTCCAAACAGATTCTTTGAATTTTCCCTCTATCTTTTTGAACAAATAGAAGAAAGTTTTGGTAAATTTTTTAGAGCTCTACTTTTGGAAACATTTATTATATTTTTAATGACATTTGCAGGATTGCTACTGCTGGGCATTCCTTATGCACTAATACTAAGTTTATTTGTTGGACTAACTAATCCAATTAAGTTTTTTGGACCATTTATCGGCTTCGTGCCTATAATATTAGTAATTGTGTTTAGCCCAATTCCGATTATTTTTTTGCTCTATACCGGGATCCTGATTTTGATAATTCAACAAATAGATAGTAATTATTTATTTCCCTCTCTGGTTGGAAAAGGGTTGGGAATGCATCCTCTGTGGGTTTTGTTGACAGTAATTGCCGGGGGTTATGCTTTCGGCATTACCGGACTTATTTTTGCAGTTCCAGCCGTGTTTCTAATAAAAACAATAATTAAAGTTTCTGCTGACAGTTTGAAACAGTTTGAAATAATTTAACCAAACAAGAAAGGAGTTTTTATGGGTAGATGGTCAACCTTGGAAGGTAGTATTAATAAATTTAGCAAGCCGGAAACAAAAGGTCATTTCCTAAAAAATTTTTTTGAGAATAAAGCATTTATTCCGGAGACAGAGAAAGAAAAGGAAGAATACAAAGATTTTTCCTTTGTGAGTAGTGCAATGGCTCTTCTGGTTTATATTGCAAGAGCTAATCGTAGAATTACTGAAAATGAGAAGAAACTGATTATGGATGAACTTCAATTTCAGCTGGAACAAAGACATTTGGAATATGAAGTATTATCCTATGAAATAAGTCCTGTTGAGAAGAAAATATTAAATACCCTATTTGAAAAATTTGATAACGAAATCGAAAAAAATATCTGTGATTTGGATGAAATTATCAGAATTATTGATATGATTTATCAAAAAAATCCCTATAAGAGGAATTATTTATTTCGTATGTGCAATTTTGTGGGTTACGCAGATAAAAATATGAATTTTGCTGAGCAGAGGGCGATTGATGAAATTTCAAAGAAGTTAATGATTTCTCCTGAAGATAAAAAAAGAATAGAAAAGGAAGTAAAAAAAGAATTAAACATAAAATAGACTAAAATTTTTTAAATACCCAAACTAATTGACACCAAAATGCACCTTTTTTTATTTTATGAAAATTAATAATAAAATTCATTGGAGGATAAATGTACCAAAATGGTAAAGGAATACAAGATCTCTTGAAGCAAGCTCAAAAAATGCAAAAAAAATTAGCAAAAGCCAGGAAGAACTTGCAAGTAAAACAGTTGAAGCTTCTGCTGGTGGTGGAATGGTAAAAGTTATAATGAATGGAAATCAAGACCTGCTTTCCCTTGATATTGAAAAGGAAGTTGTAGACCCTGATGATGTCGAAATGCTGGAAGACCTTGTCCTTGCTGCTATTGAAGAAGGCAGAAAAAAGGTAAAAGAACTGATTGAGTCTGAAATGTCTGGAATTACAGGTGGAATGAAAATACCCGGTTTGAATTTATGATAATAGATGATTGTTTAGAGCAACTGAAAAATAGTTTCAAACAGCTCCCGGGAATTGGAGCAAAAACTGCAGAACGCCTTGCTTTCTATCTGATAAGCGGGAAAAAGCAGGAAGCACTGGAACTTGCGAAGAACATCAAAGAAACTGTTAATGTAATTAAAAAATGTAATGTGTGCAATATGCTTTCTGCTTCCAGTCCCTGCTGGTTTTGCTCGGATGAGGAGCGGAATGATGAAGTTTTATGTGTAGTGGAAAAGACAAAAGATATTTATCTTATCGAGAAAATCAAAAATTATAACGGTAAATATTTTGTTCTAGAACATCTAATTTCACCGTTGGATGGTTTTGGTCCAAAAGAAATTAAATTTACCGCACTCCAGAAACTTGTTAATGAAAGAGAGGTTAAAGAACTTATTCTCGCTTTAAACCCCAGCATTGAAGGTGAATCAACTATTTCGTTTATTTCATCAAAATTACAAGATGAAAAATTGACAATTACCCGCCTGGCAATTGGTTTGCCTGCAGGTGGGAATATCGAGTTTACAACTTCCAAAACTCTAAAAAGCGCATTTGATAATCGTCAGAAAGTCAGATGATGTTTTAATTTATGCTTATCTAAGATTATTTGGAGATATTTATGGCATCAACTTCGGATTTCAGAAATGGTTTGGTTATTAATTTCAAAGATGGATTGTATGAAATAGTGGAATTTCTTCATGTAAAACCAGGGAAGGGGGGAGCATTTGTAAGAACTAAATTAAAAAATGTAGAAACAGGTGCTGTTATCGAAAATACTTTTCGCTCTGGAGAAAAAATCGATGAAGTTCGGGTGGAAAGAATAAAAATGGAATATTTATATCGTGACGGTGAAAAATACTATGTAATGGACCCACAAACCTATGAGCAGATTCCACTTGATGCAGATTTGCTCGGAGATACAAAATATTTTTTCAAAGAAAATATAGAAATAAAACTTGTAAAAGCAAAAGATGATATTCTAAAAGTCGAATTACCGACAACTGTAAACTTGAAGATTACTCAATGTGAACCCGGTGTTCGCGGAAATACCGTATCAAATGTTACTAAAATAGCAATTCTGGAAACTGGGCTGGAGATACAACTTCCAATGTTTATTAATGTAGGTGATGTGGTTAAGGTTGACACCCGAACCTGCGAATATGTGGAAAGAGTAAATTAATTCAGAATGAATTCATATCATTTTATCAATATCGTGTCAAGTCCATTCCTGCCTGCTATACAAAATTTCTCTTTTGACTTCACTTGGATCATTTGAAATTTATTATTTATTGGAATTTGTAATTTGTTTGTAACTTGTAATTTGAAATTTGAAACTGAGTTTACCAGCTCAGTTAATTGATAGCCAAAATGAAATTAGTGCTTGCTACGCATAATAATGATAAAATCCACGAGATTAAATCTTTTCTAACGGATTTACGGGTAGAAATAATGACCTATCACGACTTTTCTAAATTTCCCGAAGTTGTGGAAGATAGAAATTCCTTAGAAGAAAATGCAGAAAAAAAAGCAAGAAGAATATGGGTCAGGTATGGAATTCCCACCCTTGCCGATGATACAGGACTTTTTGTGGATGCCTTAGATGGTAAGCCCGGAGTTTTTAGTTCAAGATATGCCGGTGAAAATAGTACTTATAAAGAAAATCGCCGAAAACTTTTAGGAAAATTGAAAGATATTCCTCTGGAAAAACATAATGCTTGTTTTCGAACTGTAATTATCTTTATTGATACAGAGGGGAAGAAAACTTCAATTTTTGATGAATGTAAGGGATATATCGGATTTGAAGAAAAAGGGGAGTATGGCTTCGGTTATGATCAGATTTTCTATTTAAAAGAATCTGGTAACTCTTTTGCAGAATTAAATACTCAGGAGAAAAATGAAATAAGTCATCGAGGAAAAGCATTGAAAAAATTTCGAGAATTTCTTATAAAAAATATTATTTCCAAGAGGTGAAAATTTATGAAGCGAAATGAAATATTTGAAAAGATAAAAAAAGATAATGTTAAATTTATTCAGTTGCAATTTACAGATCTTTTCGGTATTGTAAAAAGTTTAACAATTCCGGTTTCTCTATTTGAATCATCATTGGAACTGGGAACCTGGTTTGATGGTTCTTCCATCGAAGGTTTTGCAAGAATTGCCGAAAGCGACATGTATTTGAAACCTGACATTTCAACTTATGCAGTGATTCCCTGGTTGCAATCAAAAGACGGTAATACTACCCGTTTTATTTGTGATGTTTACAATCCTGATGGTTCACCATTTGAGGGTGACCCTCGATTTATATTGAAAAAGGTTCTAAGTGAAGCAGAAAATATGGGATATAAATTCTTTACTGGCACTGAATTGGAATTTTTCCTTTTCAACAAAGAGAATGGCATTGCACCTTTACCACACGATAGAGCAGGATATTTTGATATGATTACAGACCAGGCTTATGAAATTAGAAGAGAAATGACAGTATGCATGAATAAATTCGGAATTGAGGAGGAAGCAACTCATCATGAAGTTGGACAAGGACAACATGAAATCGATTTTAAATATGATTTTGCCCTTTATACCGCAGATGCTGCTACTACAATCAGATCTGTTTTAAAAGCAATTGCACAGAAGAATAATCTTCATGCAACTTTTATGCCCAAACCTATTGCTGGAATCAATGGAAATGGTATGCATGTACATCAGAGTTTATTTGATATTAAAAACAAAAACAATCTCTTTTATGAAAAAGAAGATAAATATTCGCTCTCAAAAACTGCTTATAATTTTATAGCAGGACAACTAAAACACATAAAAGGTATGTCAGCAATTGTAAACCCCATTGTAAATTCATACAAAAGATTGGTTTCTGGTTATGAAGCACCTGTTTACATTAGTTGGGCAAGGGTAAATCGTTCTGCATTAATCCGTATCCCGAAATACTCAAAAGGTAGAATAAATTCTACCCGTATCGAGCTCCGAAATCCTGACCCGAGTTGCAACCTCTATCTTGCTTTTGCTGTTATGTTAAAAGCAGGATTAGATGGTATTAAGAAAAATCTGGAACCACCTGAAGCTATTGAAGAAGATGTCTTCAATTTCAGTGATACCAAATTAAATGAAATGAATATAGATACACTTCCAGGCTCGCTTTACGAAGCTCTGCAAGAATTGAAAAAAGATACTGTTATTAAAGATGCACTGGGAAATCATACTTCCAAGAAATATATGGAAGTTAAGAAGAACGAATGGGACCAGTTTCGGGTACAGGTAACTAAGTGGGAATTGGATAGATATCTGGAACGTTATTAAATAAAAAAAAGGAGAGAAACCACTCTCTCCTTATTTGTATCTGCCAAGGTGAGGTTCTTACAATTCTCAATTCCTCAGCAATTCTATCTTTCCTCAGCACCAATCCCGCTAAACAATATTTAAAGCAAAATTTATGCCACAAGTAATCAGATTGAGAAATCATACAATGAAGTGGTTTTATACAAATAGAAATTTTTTAAGTTTTGCAGATTTGCACATTTCTATTTTTTTTGTTGCAAAATTGCAACATTTTTTTTCTAAATGATGGAATAATCAAACCGATAAAGACCAATCTATAGATATATTTCCCTTTATCAGCATGTTGAAGTTGTGTAAAGTTTGAGTAATGGAAAAAAGGGGAATAATGTTATTATCCTCTTTACTCTACTTGTTTCTATTTATGTTCGTTCATGGTTAAATCAAATAAAGGTTTTTAGCTCATTATCAATAAATTACTATTCATATTTTTCCGCGAATAATACTTGGTGTTCTTTGGCTATCTAGTGCCAGGCTTAATCAATACAGGTAGTTTGTTTCTGATTAGACACATAATGGGTAGGTTAAGTAAAAGTTTGAAAAGGTTGACGGGAAATTTTATTAATTATTTCTGTTGCGAAATTCTATGAAAAATAAAATGAAAAAATTTACTATTTCAATTGACGGTCCAGCTAGTTCTGGTAAGAGCACAACTGCTAAAAAATTGGCACAAAAACTTTGTTGTGTTTATATTGATAGCGGTGCTATGTATCGGGCTGTAGCGTTATTTTTACTTGAGAATAATGTGCATTTTGAAGATGAGCAATCTATCACAGATATTCTCTCAAAAGTTTCCATTGAGATTAAAAATAAAATTAATAAGAATGGAAATATAATTTTTCTTAATGGTAAAGATGTTTCCCAAAAAATCAGAAATCCAGAAATTACAAAATATTCCTCCATTGTCGCAAGAATCGCCGTCGTAAGGAAAAAAATGGTTGAACTACAACGCAATATTGCTCAAAAAAAGTCAATTGTTATGGAGGGTCGAGATATCGGAACAGTTGTATTTCCTGATGCTGCTTATAAATTTTATTTAATTGCTTCCATAGAAGAACGAGCAAAAAGAAGATGGCTTGAATTGGTAGAAAAAGGTGAAAGAAAAACTCTTGATGAAGTAAAACAAGAAATTAAGTGGCGTGATAAGTCTGATAGTAGCAGAAAGATTGCTCCGCTTTGTAAACCTGAAGATGCGATTGAAATTGATACATCAAATCTTACAATTGATGAACAGGTTGAAAAAATATACAAATATATTAAATTATGAAATTACGATATAAATTTGCCCAAAAATTTTTTCTCTTGATAATGAAATCTTTCTGGAATTTAAAAACTAAAGGAATAGAGCAAATTAATCAAAAAGAAGGAGTGATTGTTTGCTCCAATCATAATTATTTTCTTGATCCACCTTTTCTGGGTTCTGTTGTACCATTTGAATCTTACTTTATTGCAAAAAGTGAACTTTTTAAAAATAAAATATTTGCAAAAATTATTTCTCTCTTTAATGCAATTCCTGTAAAACGTGATAGGTTCTCCGGAAGCACAATTAAAATGGGTGAAAGCTTAATTAGAAACAAAAAAAACTTAATTATTTTTCCAGAAGGAAGCAGAAAGTCTTTTAGAGCAAAACCTGGTATAGCCAGAATAGCTGTATCTACAAGAGCTATGATTTATCCAGTAAAAATATTAAATATAAAAAATTTCAAAGAATGTTTTCTACGAAAAAAGCATCTAACTTTCGTTTTCAAAAAACCGTTAAAACCTGGCTGGCATAAAAAGTTTACGGATGGCAAACCTGATTACAGAAAATTGGCAGCAATTATTTTAGATAGGATAAATGCAGATGAATAAGAAGAATATCGAAATTGCTGAGCATTCTGGCTTTTGTTTTGGGGTAAAACGTGCTATCCAAATGGCATTGAACGCTTTGGAAAAATACGATAATGTGGTCACCCTGGGTCCAATTATCCATAATCCTCAAATGGTAAAATATCTCCATGCAAAAGGTTTGGGATTTATTGAAAATATTGATGAAATCACTAACCAGGTAGTAGTGATCAGATCCCATGGAATAACTTTCGATAATTATAAAAAATTAAAGAAAAAAATGTTACAATTGTTGATGCAACCTGCCCGATCGTTAAGAAGGCTCAAAATTATGCGAAAAAATTGACAGCAGAAAACTATCAGCTCGTAATCTTGGGAGAAAAAGCTCATCCGGAAGTTGAAGCTCTATTAAGCTATGTGGACGACAGTTGCATCGTTGTTGATGATCTAAATGAAAAAATTCCTCTGTCAAAAGAGAAGGCTGCATTGATTGCTCAGACTACCCAAAGTGAAAAAAAATTTGAACAATTGTGTCTCAAATTGCTTAGAAAATGTCATGAGTTGCTCGTTGTTAAAACAATTTGTAAAGCAACCCAATATAGACAGGAAGAGACCAATGATATTGCCAGTAGGGTGGATATTATGTTTGTGATTGGTGGTAAGAATAGTGCGAATACAACCCGACTTGCCGAAATCGCCAGTAAAAAAAAGTGTCAAACATATCATATTGAAACTGCTAATGAGATTACAACAGAGATGGTGCAAAATATGAATAAAATTGGTATATCCGCTGGAGCATCCACTCCAGAGTGGATTATTGACGAAATAATAAGAAAAATAAAAAAATTGTGAGGATAATAATTAATGTGTTAATTTAAAATTTGGTATCCTCAAATAATTCGGAGGAAAAATGGTTGATAATGTCCAAGAAAAGGAACAAAAAGTGAATGAACAAAAAACAAAGGAGGATGAAGAGAAAGAAAAAATTACTGTTAAAGAAAAAAGTAAGAATTTATCTAGCGAACAGAAGGATTCTGTTCAAGATAATTCCCAAGTAACGGAAGAAGGCAAAGAAAAGGTAAGTAGTACGAAAGATGTTTCTGTGGCTGAAATTGAAAAAAAAGAAACAGAACAAGAAAAAAAGGAAGAACTTGAAACTGAAGAGAAAGACAAAAAAGTTGAAGAAAATATTGAAGAAGAAAAATCTACTCAGGAAAAAGAAGAAAAGTCAGTTCTGGAAAATGAAATTGCAATGTATGAAAAAACAATGGAAACAGTTAGAGTTGGAAATATTGTTGAAGGTAAAATTATTCAAGTTAATTCAACCGAAGTACTTGTTGATATAGGTTATAAGGCAGAAGGCGTTATTCCACTTTCCGATTTTAAAGATACTTCCAAAGTTAAAGAAGGTGGAACTGTTTCTGTTTATATCATGTCAAAGGAAAATAGACATGGACGTCCTCGATTATCTAAGAAAAAAGCCGATATTAGAAACACATGGGATGCACTGGAACAGAAATCTAAAACAGAAGAATGTATTTCTGTAAAAATTACCAAAAGAGTTAAAGGTGGATTGATTACCAATTATAAGGGTATACAAGGATTTCTCCCTGCTTCCCAAGTTTCTGTAAAAACACTACCTAATCTGGATCATCTTATCGGAGATGAACTGGAAGTTAAGATTATAAATATTGATCGTCCCAAAAGTAATGTTGTATATTCTCGTAAAATAGTTCAACAAAAAAAGAAGAGAAAGGAAAAGAATAATCTTATCCAGAAGTTAGAAGAGAATTTAGAAGTAGATGGTGTTGTAAAAAATATTATGGATTATGGTGTTTTTGTTGACCTTGGTGGTATTGATGGCTTGGTTCATATTTCAGATATGTCGTGGGGGCATATTACCCATCCTTCAGAAATGCTTTCTATCGGTGATAAAATAAAAGTGAAAGTTCTCTCATTCGATAAACATACAGAAAAAGTTTCTCTGGGATTGAAACAACTAGTGCCCCATCCCTGGAAAAATATTGAAGTAAAATATCCTGAAGGTTCAAAAATAAAAGGAAAGGTTACAAATCTTGCCAACTTTGGAGCGTTTGTTGAGCTGGAGAAAGGTGTGGAGGGTCTAGTTCATATCTCTGAAATGTCCTGGACCAAGAAAATCAGCCACCCAAAACAACTTTTGAAAGTCGGTGATGTAGTGGAAGCCATTGTGCTTTCGATTGATAAGAATGAACATAGGATTTCTCTGGGATTAAAACAGATTGAACCGAATCCTTGGTTAACAATTGAGTTGTCTCATCCTGTTGAATCAAAAGTTACTGGAAAAATTAAAAATATCACCGAATTTGGTGCTTTTATGGAAGTTGATGACAATATTGATGGACTTATTCATATATCTGATATTTCCTGGACAAAACGCATTATGCATCCCAAAGAAGTCTTGAAAAAGGGTCAGGATGTAACCGCTGTTGTGCTTTCCATCGATAAGGTTATGCAAAGAATTGCCCTCGGTTTAAAACAACTTGAAAAAGACCCCTGGGAGGAAATCAATGAAAATATGCCACTAAATTCTGAACATAAAGTAAAAATAGTAAAAATTATTTCAAAGGGTGCAATCGTGAGAACAGATTCTGGTGTCGAGGGTTTCATTCCTTCATCTCATCTAGGAATTCCAGGATTACAAGAACCTAAGCTGGCTTTTGATACAAATGAAGAATTACCTGTGAAAGTCATTGAATTGGATAAAGAAAATAGAAGATTGATCCTGAGTGTAAAAACTTTCTTTTTTGGAAGAGAAGAAAAAGAAGTTAATGAATTTGTTAAGGATCATTTGAAAAAAATTAAAGAAGCAAGAGCAAAACGCAGAAAACAAAAAAGAGAAAAAGAAAAGCAAAAACAAGCACAGAAGAAGGAAGAATTTGTAAATGAATAAAATTTAATTTCAGTTTAATTTAATAAGAAATTTAAGGGAAGAAATTCACTTCTTCCCTTTTTTTTAATATTTCAGTTTTATTAATACAGGTCTATGATCAGAAATTACAGAAGAATAGTCAGAATAATAATCATCAATTCGAAGTGTAAAAATATCTCCATTTTCCCATTCATCAAATAATTCATCTGTAATAAGAATATGATCAATATGACTGGGCCAGGAGGGATATGACCAGTAATAAGAATTTCCTTCTGCGATTCCCATATCAGCAAATTGATAATTCAAGGAATCCTGGATAAATCCCCAGAACACATTGCTGTTTTCCGGATCGGTCAATTCGTCGTTCATATCACCAAGTATGATAACATTTTTTTCTGAATAAAGAGAATCAACATAATCTTTTAATTTTATACACGCTACCCGACGCTTTTCTTCGTTTTCCTCTCCACTAAATGCTTTCAGGTGATTATCGATAATAATATACTCGCTTCCTTCATCCCCGCTTAAATATGCTTCGCATTTAACAGGGGTAAAAAATTAATTTCGTTACTAGAGGATTTCTGGGAAATGCCCACCCATCATCAGTGTAGATTTCTTGAATACTTTCGATTTGAATTGTCTCTGTATTATATAAAATGGCCAGATTAATATTATAGTAAGCACTATTTGCTCTAAAGCCCTCCCAACCTTCCAGCGAATTTTTTACAGTATTAAAATCAGTTGCATCTTGTATCTCCTGCAGTGCAATAAAATCCGGACTCAAATCTTCGATTATTGCAATCACGTTACTTACTGTTAGATTTCCATTCAGGGGAAAAGTTTGAATATTCCAGGTGAGGACATCAAAAGTAGAATCTGTGCCGATGTAAGTCTGAGGAAATGGATTGTCTGAAATAATGTCAACTGTAAGTTTTGTTGTTCTATTATTAGTTGAATATTCATCACTATCCAATAAAACTTCGCCATAGAGATAAATTTCTCCAGCTTCATTAGAAACACAATCAAAATAAAAAGTTAATTCTTCCTCTGGGGAAATATCTTCTGAGACAGAAGTTGAAGAAATCTCAATACCATCACCTTTCATTAATTTTACAACAAATTCTGATTCAGTATTTAATCCATTGTTTTTGACTGTGATTTCCCATGTATTTTCCCAATTCAAATAAACATAATTTGGACCTGATATTGTGATTGCGGCAAGATCGTGAGAGTAGTTATCATTATTCTGTTGAATAGTTTCGCCACAGGAGAAAATGATAAACACAATGCTAATGATGCAGAAAATTTTTCTCATGGTTTAATCCCACGCTTTATGATCAGAATGCCTGAATTTTAGATCAGGTAATTTATTTGCACTAACTTTAAATCTATAAGACCAATAATCTCCTGATTTTTCCCAGCTAAAATTCAAGGTCCAGCAATGAAGATCGCGACCGAGAGTAATGCTCTGAGAAATTAATTCTTTCATTTTGAAATTGTAATAATTGCTGTATTTTATACTTAATTTTTCCGTTAAATTGATAGACAAATTTGAATGCAGGTCTGATCTGTAATCACCCGAGTTTTTGTTTTTACTATAGGAGTAGGAAAAACCAAGTGACCAGGATTTTTTCTTTTGCTCTGGTTCTGTTCCGATAAAATGATCACAATTTTCTGAGATTAATTCACCCAGATTCGCAGGTGGATTATAAGGATAATAATCAATATAAGGCAATTTCCCTTTTAAACCGAGAGAAGCAGAAAGAAAATAATTTGTTACATCAAATGAATAAGCATCCTGGGTGCATCTGAAAGAATTTGAAAAATTGAAATTTGTATTTAACAACTTGAAATTGAACGGCATTATATTTACAGAATGCGAGATGTTACTGAAGCCCTTTGGTTTTTTTTCAAAATTGTAACTAAACGATGAATTCAGCCTGAAAAGGTTATTTATTTTTTTATTTTATTGTTGTTACCACGCACTTTTGCCTGCAGCTGGTTTGTTAATGAAAAAGACATTGTTTGGGATTTATCAGCAGAGGATATGGATATTCCGGAAAAAGAATAAAATTTATCATTTCGGCTAAAATCCGGATGCATATTATATGAAATATGCGGTGAAATAATATGTCGTAAAGCAACTAATCTGGAATTTTCGAAATAAAAAACGCCAAAGATCTGGGTGGATAACTTTGTATTTGAGTTATAAGAAAATCCGCGAACTAATTTATTATTATTTTTATCCTTATCTTCCCATATTTCATTATAGGAAAAACTCTGATTTAATTTGAGATGCTTGAAAATGTTATCAATATAACTTACTGAAATTGAATGTTTTACCCCTTCTCTATGTTCAGAAATATAGGAACCTGTGGAGTCATAAGTATCTTTATAAAAAATTTCTGCGAGATTCGGGTTATTCCCCAGGATTGAACCGTAATGGGAAAATCTGCCTGCATAAGAAAGATTGATATTATCCAAAAATTCCAGGAAACTATCTTTTTGAAGATTAAATTTAAACATATCCGGTAAACTGTGACGATAAATAGTGTAAGTTAGAGAAGGAAGGTCCAGAGTCGTTCTGTTTTGTTGAGCAGGATACACATTTGTTTTAAAATTACTATAGATATTAAGTTTTGAATAATCAGTTCTGTAAGAATAGTACAATTTATTGAAATATCTATCAATCTCATCATCCAGATCTCGGTTGTAATCAAAAGATGCTGTGAAGTTTTTTTTGTGCTTAGAAAAATTATAAAACAGATATGAATGGAGAGATTTTTCCATTCGAATTTCTTTGTCGTCACTTGTTTTGAGGACATCCATATCGCTTACAAAATCAGTCTTAAGGGTGAGATTACTATAAGGTGATAGTTTTTGCTTGTGAAATGAATTAAATGTCCAGCGCAATTTATAATTATCTTGTTGTTCTTGATGAAAGTAAAGCAATCTACTGAAAAAATTTCCATGCATAATGTACCGTTTTTCATATCTTCCACGCATACGAAATTCGAAACCTGTTCTCTCCATTATATCCATTGAAAATAAAGCATCTCCATAATCTCCAAAGATCCTGAAATAGGCAAAATCTTTTAGATATTTTCCCTCTGTGTTATTATAACCGGGTTCAGGAACAAGAAATCCTGATTGCCTTTTTTTTTTAATCGGAAATGTAGCGAATGGCAGAGCAAGAACAGGAAAATGATTAATAAATAAAATCACCGGCTTCCCCACGATTTTGTCATTTAGAAATACACGGAATTTGGGGGAATAAATATAATAATGCTTCCCAATATTACATGTGGTGAATTCTGCATTATCAATATCAAAGACCTTGTCCCTAACTTTTCTCATACTTTTTCCCCGATAGTACCCACTGCGAAAACGGGTTCGACCATTTTTTAAGATTCCATCGCGAGTATCCAGATCAAAAAAAACCGTGGAACCAAAGATCATATTTGACCCATTGAACATCTCGGAAAGACCATAGGAAACGGCAGTTTTGTTTTGTAGATTAATTACAATTGAATCGGATTTTATATATGTATTTTTATGAAAAATGGCAGCATTATGGATTAATGTTATCTCCTCATTTTTATAGTTGTTTATAATTTTATCAGCTGTGTAGCGAAGTGAATCAAGAGCTACTTCTGTAGTATCTATGCTGTTTTCCTTTGCAATAATTACAAATGGAATGAAGAGAAATATTAGAAAAATTCGTTTGAAATGCATAGCTAACTTTTATTTGGAATTCGTTTTAAATGTCAAGTATTTCAGGCAAGAAACCTGAATGATAAGAACTGCTTCGATGTAGAAAATTCGACACAGATAAACGCTGATTTATCTGATAAACGCAGATATTTTTTTAAAACTATTCAATCCTCCAATTCTCCAATCCTCCAATCCTCCATTCATCCATTCAACCAACCCTTCAATAAAAAAGCCCCACGAATTGAGTTTTCGCAGGGCTTCTGTTTAGAACGGTTTATCAAGTCAGATTTATTCTTCTGCCATTCGTTTATATATTTTGAATCGTTCTTTGGCTTCTTCTTTAGCTCGTTTGAAGAGTGTTTTTGCGATTTCCGGATACTGTTGAACAAGAGTTTGATATCGTATTTCCGCTTCCAGAAATTTCTTGTATTCAAGTTTGGGTTCTTTTGAATCAAGGATAAATGGATTCTTATCCTCTTTTTTCAAGTCCGGATTGTAGCGATAAAGATTCCAATAGCCAGTATCAACCGCAAGTTTTTCTTCTGCCTGGGTGTCTTTCATATCGCAACCATGGCTAATGCAGGGAGAGTAAGCGATGATAAGAGACGGTCCCTCATAAGCTTCTGCTTCAACAATTGCTTTCAGGCATTGATTCGGATTAGCGCCCATGGCGATTTGAGCAACATAAACATAGCCATAAGTTATTGCCATTCTACCCAGATCTTTCTTCTTGGTTCTCTTGCCAGCGGCAGCAAATTTTGCTACTGATCCTGTGGGTGTAGCCTTTGATGCTTGACCACCAGTATTTGAATAAACTTCTGTATCAAGAACAAGCACATTAATATTTTTTTTGGCAGCTAACACATGGTCAAGACCACCATAACCTATATCATAAGCCCAGCCGTCACCACCAATACTCCAGACACTCTTATCAACCAGATAGTTTTTCAATTCAATTATCTTTTCTATAATTGGCTCTGTTTCATCATTTGCAGAAGTGAGTGCATCAGAAAGTAATTCTCTCACCTTTTTTGCTGCTAATTTGGCTTCATCATCGATTTTATTCCAGAGATCGAGACATTTATTCAAGGCATCAGTTAGCTCTCTGATTGTTCCTTGTTCAAGCAACATCTCAATTTTGTTTTTTAATTGATTTCTGTTTGCGTTAATTGCCAGGCGCATCCCAAACCCATATTCAGCATTATCTTCAAATAATGAATTTGCCCAGGTGGGTCCTTTTCCTTGTTTGTCCTTGCAATAAGGCATTGTGGGAAAAGTTCCACCATAAATTGATGAGCATCCGGTTGCGTTAGCGATTATCATTCTATCACCAAAGAGTTGGGTTGCGAGTTTCACATAAGGAGTTTCTCCACACCCGGCACAAGCACCACTAAATTCAAAGTAAGGCATAAGGAACTGGCTTCCTTTGATGGAGTTACGTTTTGTTCCGTCAAGAATATTTTCTGGAAGTTTATCAAAGTAAAGTGCCTTTTCTGCTTCGTTTTCTTTTCTCGCTTCTTCCAGAGGAACCATTTTCAGGGCGTCAACGGGACAAACCCTTAAACAATTATCACAGCCCTACACAATCTTCAATATAAACCTGAAGTCTGTATAAGAGATCTCTATCATTTTTTGTTTTAGATTTTAATGTAACGAAAAATCTGGAGCATCGGCGAGTTCCTTTTCTTCGATTTGTTTTGCTCTAATTGCAGAATGAGGACAAACCATAACACATTTATTGCATTGGATACATTTTTCAGAGAGCCAGATTGGAACTTCAGGAGAAACGCCACGTTTTTCTAATTTGGTGGTTCCTGTGGGAATTCTTCCATCAAAAGGCATCTTGGAAACGGGAATATCATTACCTTTCAGATGCATAATCGGTTCAATAACATTTTTTGAAAAATCTTCCGCTTCATCAGGAATAAGTTTTGGAATTGGAGCTGAACGAGTTATGCTATCTGGAATTGGAACTTGTTCCAGGGCTTCTGATGCCCTATCTACTGCTTTCCAGTTCATGTCAACAATTTTTTGACCTCTCTTAATAAAGGTTTTATGAATTGCATCTTTGATGAGTCTGATAGCCTTATCTTCGGGAAGTACACCGGAAATCTTGAAAAATGCTGTCTGCATCACTGTATTAATTCTAGCTCCGAGACCAACATCTTCCGCAATTGCAAGTGCATCGATGTTGTAAACTTTTATTTTTTTTTCAATAATGGTTTTTTGCATTTTTTCTGTGAGATTATCAAATACTTCATCCGTTTTCCAGGAAGAATTAAGCAGAAAGGTTCCACCTTCTCTAATACCTCCCAGAACATCATAACGCCCAATATAAGAATCTTTGTGTAATGCCACAAAATCAACATTATTCAGAAGATATTGCGATTGGATGGGATTATCGCCAAAACGCAGATGAGAGATTGTTACTCCCCCGGATTTTTTCGAATCATATTCGAAATATCCCTGCACATATTTATCAGTATTATCACCGATAATTTTGATGGAATTTTTATTCGCACCCACAGTTCCATCTGAACCATAGCCCCAGAATTTACAACGGATTACGCCTTCTGGTTCAGCGTCTATTTCTTCTTTTATTTCTGTAGAAGTATTTGTAACATCATCATTAATGCCAACCGTGAAATTATGGGTGCACTTTTCATCAAGATGGTCAAATATACTTTTAATCATAGTTGGGGTGAATTCTTTGGAAGAAAGTCCGTATCTTCCTCCAACAATTTTAATATCCCTGTCGGTTAAAGCGGTAGAAACATCGAGGAAAAGCGGCTCGCCCAGACAACCCGGTTCTTTTGTTCTATCCAGAACAGCAATTTTCTTCACCGATTCCGGAATTGCAGATATAAGTGCTTTTGCAGAGAAAGGGCGATAAAGTCGTACTTTAATTGCCCCAACTTTTTCACCTTTTTTGTTAAGATAATTCACAGTTTCTTCAATCGTTTCTGTGGAAGTTCCCATAGAGATAAGGATTTTTTCTGCATCAGGTGCACCAGAATAATCGAAAAGATGGTAGTGACGTCCGATTTTCCGGGCAAATTTGTTCATATATTCCTGAACTATTTCTGGGGTAACAATATAGTATTTATTAACCGCTTCTCGTCCCTGGAAATATACATCAGGATTTTGAGCTCCTACTTTCATCATAGGGATTTCCGGATTCATTGCTCTTTTTCTGAATTGGCGTACAAATTTCATTTCAACAAGTTCTGCGAGAACTTCATAGGGGAGGAGTTCAACTTTTTGAATCTCGTGAGAAGTACGGAAACCGTCAAAGAAATTCAAAAATGGTACCTGCGATTTCAAAGTTGCAAGATGGGAAATTACGGCCAGGTCCATTGTTTCCTGTATCGAACCGGCAGCAACAAGAGCAAAACCAGTATTTCTTGCTGACATAACATCTGAATGATCACCAAAGATTGAGAGGGACTGACATGCTAGTGATCTTGCTGATACATGGAAAACCGTGGGGAGCATCTCACCAGCGATTTTGTGCATATTTGGCAGCATCAACATAAGACCTTGCGATGCTGTGAATGTAGTTGTCATTGCACCAGCGGACAAACAACCATGCACAGAACCGGATGCTCCTCCTTCAGATTGCATTTCAATTACATCGAGAGTTTGACCATAGATGTTTTTTCGACCTTGGGCAGACCAGGCATCAGCCATTTCGCCCATTGGAGAAGAAGGAGTTATCGGGTAAATAGCTGCAACTTCACTAAATGCATAAGCAATATGTGTGGCGGCTGTGTTACCATCAATCGCTTTATAATTTTTCTTCATCGTTACTCCGATTTTATTATTTGAAAATTATTAGATAGATATTTTTATATTAACACTCAAATAGAGTTTGCAATTTTCCGTCAACATATTTTTTTATTTTTTTGACAAAAATTTGATGGTTTGTAATTTGTTTACTATGAAAAACAAGTTAATTTTGTTTTCGCTGGTCATAATTATTTTCACTATTCAATTAGCTATCACTGATGTTATCTCTGTTTCAGAAAAGCGAATTGAAAAATTGTCACAAGAAATTCAAAGAGAAAAAGCTAAGTTAAATGAATTGCTTTTGGATAAGGAAATATACAAGGAAAAAATTGAAAACATTAGGATAAATATTAAAAGTTTACAAAATACATTAAATAATCTATCTTCGAAAAAAGATAATACAGAAAAATTTTTACAAGATTTAAACAAAAATATCACTCAAAGCGAAAAGGATATTTCGGAAAATTCATTATTGATTAATAAATTAATCCGTTGTATCTATTCCCAAAAGATTACAAATTCTATAAAAAGTTATTCAGTGCAAAGAAATATGGAAATTACTTTTTTGGGTTTATGTTCTCAAGCAATCATCTCCAATATTGATAGTATTTATTCTGTTTATTATTCTCAATCAGATATTGCGGAAGAGCAAATGAAAAA
>AGBJ01000028.1_pt1 | contig 19225 bp, 18 predicted proteins | sample 768721 | NCBI WGS metagenome assembly AGBJ01 (sample SAMN00779238, study PRJNA67915) | hypersaline lake metagenome
TCGTTAAATAATGCTTCGCATTAAAATCTGTAATTTTATTTAACGGGATAAATTTGCCTGGATTACTTTTTCTGCTAAATCCTTAGGTAGTTTTTGGAAATAGCAGAATTTTTGAGAAAAGTATCCTCTACCCTGTGTTAAAGATTTAAGAGTTGTGTAAAACTGATACAATTCAGATAGTGGTAATTCTGTATTAATAATCTGTTTATTTCCTTCCTGAGTCATACCAATAATCTTACCTCGAATACTGCTGATACTGCCCAATACATCTCCCATATTTTCAGTTGAGACAACGATCTTAACTTTATGGATAGGTTCCAGAATTATGGGATTGGATTTCACAAAACCATTTTTAAGGGCATTTCTGGCTGCAATTTTAAATGCTATCTCTGAGGAATCCACCTCGTGGAAAGTCCCGTCATACAATTCTACTGATATATCCACTACCGGATAACCAGCGATAATACCCTCCTGCATTGTTTCTATCAAGCCTTTTTCAACAGCTGGAATAAATTTACTTGGAATAACACCACCGACGATCGAATTTATAAATTCAAATCCAGAACCAATAGCTCTCGGTTCAATTTTTATATAAACTTCACCATATTGACCGTGACCACCCGATTGTTTTTTATGCTTGTAACTTACTGCGGTTTTTCCCCTGATAGTTTCTTTGTAGGGTATTTTTGGTGTAATCAAATCTGCATTAATGTTATACACATTTTTTAGAGTTTTCTTTACAAGGTTGATTTGTAATTCGCCTTGGCCGGAAAGAATATTTTGTTTGGTTTCTGCATCTCTAATAGAAATAATAGATGTATCTTCATTCATTATCTTTGATAAAGCAGCTCCAATTTTATCTTCATCAGATTGGCTTTCTGCTTTAATTGTTTTCCAGTAAACAGATTCAGGATAATTATAGGGTTTTACTATGTAATCTGCATCTTTTTCTGAAATGGACAAAGCAGTTTTTGATCCTTTAACTTTTACCAGAGCACCAATATCCCCAGGACCCAATGATTCTATTTCTTCACGTTTTTTCCCGCAAACCTTGTAAACCTGACCTACTTTGTTCTTTGTTTTATCTTCACTGATTTCAAATTCTGCTCCTGGTTTAAGGGTACCGGAATACATCCTGATGATGGAAATATCACCTTGATTCTGCTCGGAAATTGTCTTTATGATGAAGCCAAGTTTTTTATCATATTCATTGAGATTCAAATCCTCTTCTTTTTCTATTCCCTTCACATGTAATGTTTCAATATCCTTTGAAGATGGGAAGAAATCATTGATCAAATTCATTGTTTCTTTAATACCAATATTTTCTGTGGCAGAACAACAAAAAATTGGAATCATATTTCCATTGATAAATGCATTTTTCAATCCGGAATTTATTTCCTCAGGACTCAATTTACCTTGATCAAAATATTTCTCCATTAAGGCATCATCAGATTCTGCTGCAGCTTCGATAATCTGCTCATGATATTCAGCCACCTTATTTTTTAAATTTTCTGGAATATCGCTCTTTTTACCATTAATAAAAGCTTCCTGGGTGATAGTATTAATAACACCTTTGAAATCGTGACTTAGACCCGTGGGAATTAGCACGGGAACCATTATCTCATCTCTTAGGTTACTTAAATTTTGGATAATTTCTTCGTATTTCGCATTTTCTCTATCCATTTTGTTAATAATAATTGCTAATTTATTATTCATATCAGCAGCATATTTCAGGGCAAAATCTGTCATAACTTCGTAGCCATTAACTGCTTCGATCGTAACCAAAGCAGTTTCGACTCCTCGGAGACTGTTTATGATTTCTCCTTTGAAATCGCTGTAACCTGGGCAATCTATGATATTATGCTTAATTGTATTCCATTCAAAGTTACAAATCGCTAATCTCAGCGACATTTTTCTTTCAATTTCTTCCGTTGTATAATCCAATGTAGTTGTTCCATTATCAATATTTCCGTGTCTATTTATAATTGCAGCATTAAAAAGCATGGCTTCTGCCAGAGAAGTTTTACCCGAGCTGTTTGCACCGACAAGGACATAATTTCGTATATTTTCTATAGGAAATTCCTGCATTAAATTCCTCCAAATTATTTAATATATTTTTACTAAAATTATTCACCTATTAAAATAGTGTCAACCTTTTTAAATTATAGTTATTACAGAATGTTAGATGTGTTTCAAACTGAAAAAAATAGTTGCTAATTTGCTCAGATATGGTCGAAAAATTTGTGATAAAATTCTTAATTTATATTCTTGTTTGAAATGTCCTTTGTTGGGTAAAAATTTAATAATTCTGCTGAAAAATTAAGAAGGCTGTGAATTATTTTATCTCAAAAAGATAGGTTCCTTTCAAAATTGGTAACAATAATATATCACCGGTATTTTCCAGAGGTCTCAAGCCACCTACTTCCCAGGCTATATTTGAACTTCGAAAGCGAAATCCAACACAGATAAAACCTCTAAAATCCGAATTTTCAATCAAATTAGTTGAATTCATATATTCACACATGAAAGATGTTTTGGATGAAATATCCCCTCTATAACCAGCCATGATAATATCAACCCACTCAGAATTTAAATCATCTGTTGTGAGAAAAGCCAACCCAAGGTGCAAACTATTCCTTTTACCTGCTTTAATGCTTAATACATTTCCGATATTTAATAACTCATTTTTAAAAGTATAATTTATCCACAAAGCTGAGTCAAAAATCTTTGTATGAAGATACTTGTGTTTTGAACCAACCGTGAGAATTTCAAGAAAATCACTGGTAATGGGAAACATAGAAAAAACACTAATATGTGTGCGAGGAAAGGGAGCAGTAGAATAACTAAGTAATAACAACTCATAATCTTCAAAATACGCCTGGCCTTGTCGCATTGTATAAGCAGTTGGCATTATGAGAAGCTGGTGGTCTCCCGGTTGAAATTCGTCGGATAATAAAGGCTTGCAAAAAATGAGGACTGAGATGAGAACAAAACCTGCAATGTTCAATTTTTCTTTCATTATTCATCCAAATTTAAATTTTTTTTAAATAAAATTAGTTATTCATTTTTATCAAGTTTTATAAAATTACACAAGAAAACTTAAAATTTAGTATGTTTTTAAACAAGTGAAAATCGTATTTGTCAATGTTTACTTGCTCAGAAAAATCGTTTCGGGATTAATTTTCAAAATTAATTTTTTCAACAACTCTTTCCATATTAAATGGGCTTTCAAATACTTTTCCGCAATTTCCTAACACATAAAACATATTGTATGATACGGTATGTACTCAACTTGATATTTTCTGAAAATAATCTTTTAGCAGAAACTAAATTTTCATCAGAACACATCAACCATTCTTTGACATATTCATTATTCTTTTTTTCATAAAGTACCTTCCCATCTTTGAAAATATGATATAAATAGAAATGGTCTCCAATTTATAACCTGTTTTTTACTTCTTGGGTTTTCTGCACGAATAAATCTACGGGACATTTTCGATCTCCTAATAATCCATCTATTTTTCGTCTCATTATACGGCTATTGTGGTTACCGTCTTTAATAATAAATAAATCAAGGTCGCTATTTTTTTTATTATTCCCTCTTGCATAAGAAACAAAGAGAATTATTTTTTCTTGGGTAAATAGCTTTTACTATTTTTCTTACAATATAATCAATCAATTCAGGTGTAATCTTGGAAGTTGCTAATTTTTTATCCATTTTCATAATTTTTCTCTTTTGAATTTATTTAAATCTTTCAAATTTGTAATTTTTAAAAATTAAGACTTTCTTTTGTCAAGCTTTTCTCAGATTTCATTATAATCCATATCTGATATAGAAATAAGAAATAGACACATAAATTGATGAATATTGTAAAAAACAAGCTGACCTGGTCAATACTTATTTATCATTAATAAACATTCACTCCGCGCGATGCGGGGATCTAATTTTAAGAAATTCCGTTGCACTATCCTGGCTTGTAAAATTAATTTTGATTAAGTTAAATTCATTCAGATTTAGATGAATTATTGGATTTTTATAATTGGACAATTGAGATGATTTATCAAAATTTTCTTGAAAACAATCAAAGACAAAATCTATCTCAGGAACTTTTTCGCACAATTCATTATCAAAGTAATCACCGAGATAATTACAAGAAATAATACAATCAACATCTTTGTTTTTCAATTCTGCAACAAGTTCTTTTGCCCCAAAAAAAATATCAAATCGAAATGATAAACCCCGGGAATATTCTGGATAAAGATGGGGAAAATCCGGGGTAACAAAGGAGATAATTCCAAGTTTAAGCGAGTCGGAAATATTGATTATTTTTTGGGGATAAAAGTCAAAATGAATGGAATCACTTTGCACTTTTACATTTGATGAAAGCAATCTGATATGTTTTATATCGCAAGTATCTCCTAAATTTCTATTTGTAAAAAGTCGAGGATTAAAAATAGTGATTGCTTCTTTGCTATCACTGAAATAGTTTTTATTAAAATTGATAAATATTTCAGTTTCATCTCCAACTTTTCTCACCGAGTCGGGACTTCCTGATTTATCGGGATATCTGACCTCACTTTTGATGGGATCAATTTTATGTGTAAATTTCGATATTTGAAGCGAGTCCTTTTTTTTTAATGATGTAAAAATAATATGAAAATTCTCTGCCCGGAGTTTTATAGAAAAGCAAAATAAAATTATCAGTAAAAAAACTAATTTAAATATCGAAAATAACTTTTGCAAAATATTTACCCTGTGAAATATTGCTTTGAATTAAATTCTTTGATTTCATTTCCCGGGGTGAATCCTGTGAAATATTGATTTGCGCTAAATTATTCGATTTTATTTCACGGAGTGAACCATTCTTTTTGTAAATTTTGAGATTATGGTAGGTCACCGCTTTTATTTCATTTTTTATGTCTGAAATATTCATAGAGTAGAAAAAGTAATCGAGAGCGATCTTTGTGGATGAAAATTTATTTATTTCAATTTTATAAATAAACCGATAGTTTATATTTATCTGGAATAAAATTTCTCTTAATAAATTTATATAGATTTCTGTAAAATTATTTTCAGAGAATTCAAGGTGAATTTTTTCTTTCTCCTTTTGATTATTTTCCATTTCTGTTTCAAAAATAATTTCTGATAAGGAAATTCCACTATTAATCAAAAGTTTTTCTAATGAATCTCCGGAAAATTCTACAGCAAGGTCTGCTGTATGATTTAGAAATTTATATTTCATTTAAGTAAAATCGTAGAGAAATATTAAACATCCAGATGGAATTTAAGGAAAAAGCATTCCATCACAGCGAAACAAAAAAAATGGTTTCATAGTATAAATAGGGCAAGCGGAGAATAATTTTTCATTATTTCACTGGGGTGTCTTGGTGGTGAAATAAATGAATAATAAAAAACTCTTCTTTGTGCCTTCGTGTATTCGTGGCTATAGCTTGGGAAAAAGATACTAACCTTTCAAAACGCCGAGTGGGCGGGTGCGAACAACTTTTTTTGCCAGCCCTGCTCCTTCAACTGCGTCAACAACCTGAGTAACATTTTTATAAGTAGCCGGTGCCTCTTCCACCAAAGTGCTTTTTTTGACTGAGAATACAGAAATTCCTTTATTCTGAAGTTTATTTTTTATCTGTCCGAAGTTAAATTTCCTCTTTGCTGCACTTCTACTCATCACGCGACCAGCACCGTGACAACAGGAGCCGAATGTTTCTTTCAATGCCTTAGTTTTTCCTATCATCAGAAATGAATTTGTGCCCATATCACCTGGAACAATTACCGGTTGACCGATTTGTCTAAACTTATGGGACAGTTCCTCTCTTCCAGAACCGAACGAGCGAGTAGCTCCTTTTCTGTGAACGCATACCTTCTTATTTTTCCCGTCAATATTGTGTGTTTCTACTTTTGCAATATTATGACAAACATCGTAAATCAATGTAAAGCCTAATTCTTTTGGAGAAATGGCTAATGTTTTTTGAATTGATCTTTTTGCAAGAGTCATAAGAACCTGTCTATTTGCCCAGGCATAATTTGCAGCACAGGACATTGCCTGAAAATAGTCAGAGCCGAGATTGGATTTGAAAGGAGCACAGCATAATTGTTTATCCACAATTACAAATGGATAATTCTTTATTTCGCGAACCATTTTGTGTAAGTAATCATCACAAACTTGATAACCCAATCCGCGAGAACCGCTATGCACAATAACCACAATTTGATTTTTTTCCAGCTGAAATTCAGCTGCAGTTCGCTGGTCATATACTTTATCAATAACCCCAATTTCTACAAAGTGATTTCCGGAGCCGAGAGTTCCAACCTGATTCAGCCCACGTTTTTTGGCACGAGGACTTATTTTATCTGGAGATGCATCTTCCATTTTCCCAAAACTTTCTGTTGCTGACAAATCTCTGGAATCTCCAAAACCGCTTTCTATTGCCCATTCTGCACCTTTAGTTACAACTTTATCTATTTCGGAAAAGTTTAATCTTTTTATCGCACCATGCGAACCAACTCCGCTTGGAACATAGTCAATAAAGCCTCTGACAATATCTCTTATTTTTTCTTTTACTTCCTCATATCTCAAATTTGTTCTACAGAACCGAACCCCACAGTTTATATCATAACCAACTCCGCCTGGTGAAATAATGCCTTCATCAAGGTCAAAAGCAGCAACTCCACCGATGGGAAAGCCGTAACCATAATGAATGTCCGGCATTGCTAGAGAATATTTTTGAATTCCTGGTAGAGTGGCAACATTAATTACTTGTGAAAGGGCATTATCTCTATAAATTTGAGGAAGCATCGCTTCAGTGGCAAAAAACCTAGCTGGAACTCGCATCTTCTCTTGTTTGTCAATTTGCCAGATATTATTACTAATTTTGTTTGGTTTATATTTCCGAAATTTCATAATTCCTCTTTTTTTTATCCGAAATAATTCTTGCTAACAAATTTACACTGTGAAATCCACCTGGCTTCTCCATTATTCATTCTACATTATGCAATCAGGGGAGGATTGAAGTTACTTACTGATTACATTTTGCAATGTCTTTTCGATTGCTTCAACTTTCACAGTAGTATCAACACAAGGACCGTTTGGTCGGATATTTAGAATTCCATAAGTTTTTATGGGGAATGCATCCTGGACACCAGAAACAAGATCACGATAGCAAGCAACTGCAATAATGAGTTTGGGTTTTTGCTGGGCGACAATTCTTCTGGCGATTGTTCCGCCAGTAGCAATAAAAACCTTAACATCGAATTCTTCTGCAATTTCCAATATCTTTCCAATTGTGCATTTCCCACACCGCTGGCAATTATTAGGTTCAACTGTAATTCTCAGTTTACAGCTTGTATCCTGCAAACAATGCGGTAGAAGGATAATAACATTTTTAGATTTATAGCGAGGTTTTAGAGCTTTAACTAGCGAGTCATTCACACTTATAAAGGATTCATTAATTTTTTCTTTTGAGATTCGTAATAATAAACAAAGAAGCATCACAATCGGGTAAACTATAAGTATGAAGAGTTTTACTGCGAAATTTGCAATCAAGAAATTTTTTTCAAAAACCGAAGTCAGCAAAACAAGAATAGTTCCTATAATGACAAGAAAGAAAAAAATTCTTAAAGAGCTGAGAAGAAAAAAAGGTAATGCATTGTTAAATTCATGGAGTCTGGGAGAAATAAAATACCACAATCCAGTCACCAGAATCATCAAAAGGATGATACTTAAAACAGAAAACCACAAGAAATATGCTTTGGATACTTGATTATTATCAGGCATTGTGGAACTTTTCTCCAATTACATTATGTCCGAGAGAGTACGAAAATCCAGACATTAATTTTTTTCCTTGTGGTTTTATTTTTTTTACGAGTAATTCACCTGAACCTGTTCCGACAATAAAACCAAAATCTTTCACAATTTCTGTTATTTCTCCTGGTTTCGAACTCTTTTTATTAGATGATTTCGCCTTCAATATTTTAATAATTTTGCCATTCAAATACGAGAATGCTGCTGGAAAAGGAGCAAGTCCGCGAACTTTATTCTCAATCTCGATAGCAGATTTGTGCCAGTCAATTCTTTTTATTTCCTTATCAATCAATTTTGAATAAGTAGCTTTTGTGTCATCCTGTTTGATGATTTTTACTTTTTCCTTGTGAATTAAAATTATTGTTTTTAAAATATCTTTTGCACCTTGTTTGCTTAATTTTTCCATAAGGATTCCATAATTATCTTCTGGATTTATCTTTAAAAATGATTGATGGATTATATCTCCTGCATCCATCTTTTCATTCATAAAATATACTGTGTTACCAGTTTGCTTATCAGCATTAAAGAGTGCCCAATTAATGGGAGAAGGACCACGATATTTCGGGAGAAGAGATGGATGGAGATTTATGCAACCAAACTTGGGTAACTTAAGAATTTTCTTGCCAATTAGTTTTCCGTATGCGGCTGTTACAATCAAATCCGGATCACATTTTCTAATTCGCTCTCGAGCAGCTTTTGTATTCAATTTCACCGGTTGGAACACTGGCAGAGAATATTTATTACAATACTTTTTTATGGGCGAATATGAAATTCTTTGTCCCCTACCTTTTTTTCTGTCCGGTTGAGTAATAACCAATTCAGGTGTTAAATTATTTTCTGCTAATGCTCGTAGGGTAGGAACAGCAAATTTTGGTGTTCCCATAAAAACTATATTATTAATTTTCTTCATTGTTTTCGTATATTATGAGTAAATCCTTTGTTTAGAATAAGATATTTTGGAAGAGAAATATTAAACATCCCGATGGAATTAAAGGAAAAAGCATCCTCTCCTGGTGAAAAAATGGTTTCACAGGATGAACCCGGTGAAATAAAATCTGGGGTTTTAATGCGAGGTAATTTTTGCACAGGGTAAACTGGTGTGTCTGGGGACTTCGTGACTATCCGATATTTACTCCATTTTTGGTAGTAGAAGCAATTTTTTTTAATTTTCCATGCAACAATTTTCTTTTTAAAACATTCATTTTATCAATAAACAGAATCCCATCCAGGTGATCATACTCATGTTGCACACCTACTGCAAAAAGGTTTTCAGCATTATAAGTTTTCCATTTACCATAAATGTTTTGCGCCTTAAATTGTACTCTTTTTGCTCTTTTAACTTTCTCAAAAATTTCGGGAATACTTACACACCCTTCGGGTTCGTTTTGTACACCCTCGAATTCGAGAAGTTCAGGATTAATAAAGAGCATAGTTTTAATTTTTTTCTTATCTTCCAGCCAGAGAGGACGAATAATAAACATACGCAAAAGATAACCAATCTGCGGAGCAGCCAAAGCGAATTCGTCTTTTGATTCTAATGTTTCAATTAGATTTTTTGCTATTTGTTTTATCTCACTGTTAATTTTGGGGATAGATTTTGATTTTTTACGCAGTATTTCATCACCATAAAATCTAATTTTTCCAACCATAATTACTGAATCTTATTTGCAATTGCGTATTTTTTGATCTCAATTTTTACCTCGTCATTAACTTTAAGAACTACGACATCGCCTTTTATGCTGTAAATTGTTCCAACTATTCCTCCACTTGTAACAACTTTTTCATTTTTTTGCAATTCACTGCGCATTTTCTTGGCATCTTTTTGTTTTTTCTGTTGGGGGCGAATAATCAGGAAATACAATATTACAAACATAATAATAATGGGAAGGAATCCCATAAATCCACCACCTGAATCTGTGGCATTTCCTGCGGCTTCACCCTCTGCAAATAACAGAGTTTGGAACATTCTTTTCTCCTTTATTTCATTATTTTTTAAATTTGATATATTCATCTTATAAACTCAATTTATTAAAAGTTATGCTTGTATGTCAATAATAAGAAAACTGCTAAAATTATTGAATCAAGGGAAGTTTTCCGATGACTGCCAGAATTTCTCTATTTTTCTTATAAATTTTTTCCAGAGCAACAACCTGTTTTGCTCTAGCTGAATTTGACCAAATTTCTTTTACAGCTTTATCATGAAGAAAGGGTATTTTTTTCTGACAGTCATATAATATTTTTGACTCTGCTCTAAAAAATTTTCGTAATTGCCTTAAATGTGCTTTTGATTCAGGGAATTCTTCGATGAGAAATTCAAAATATTCAAAAGCAATTGTGCAATTCAACTGGAACACATCGAAATATTTTTTATGAATCATACAAATTTTATTAAATTCTTCCTCACTCAATTTTTCAAAATAGGTTGAATCTTTGAGAAACTTTATCCATTCTTGCATGCCGTTATTTCCCAGATAAAAACCATTATATTTATTAAGATTTAAAATTTTTCGTGCAGTGGCAAGTGCTTTTTCATGTTGTTCTGCAAAATTATTATTCTCAAACTTACCTAAATCTGGTACTTCATCAAACAGAATAATTTTATCCGGGAAGTTTGGAGCAAGGGAATAGTTAATAGTTTTATCATGAAAACTTCTACAGAAAAAATCTGCTTTTTTGTTCTGATAACCTGTGATTATTCCCCAATCCTGTTTGCCGTAACAATTTCTAGCAAGAGCAGGAAATTTATTATCTATACTTTTAATAATCTCTGTCTCCAATTTTTTTTTCGATAGAGATTTATCGCTCAGTTCTCTATGTTTTATCTGAAGGTTATCCAGAAGGACCTTAACACAATTAAATCCTTCTGTTGGATCAAGCATATTTTTGGAGATTTCCTTTGTGAATTGGAATCTAAAGGGAACGGCAGAGAAATTAATAATCATATTCAATTCTATCTCAATTTCAAAATAGTTAAAAACATTAAAAATTGAATGAAAAAAAGTGTTTTCTTTACCGGTTTTTTCTTCAAGTCTATCAACATTTTTAATTCTCACTGCATCTGACATTATTTCGGGATTTTTATCTATTTCTGTTAGATAAACACCAAGGTCTCCTGGTAAAATCTCGTAATATTCTTGTTCACCACTTTTCTTTCTAACACTCAGAAAAATATTTGTTAGTGCTTGGAATTTGATTTTCAGTTGCTTAAGTTGGTCAGCATTTAAAATTTTTTCACCATTATATTTCACAATCCAATCACCTTCTTCTACTCCACTTTTAAGAAGTTGACTATTATGATAAAAACCGACAATTTGAAGTCCACTTATTTTCTCGCTATTCATTATTTCTCCATTGTCGTAACAGACATATAAGGGTGTTAAATTTGTCAAGGTTATTGAAAATTATTAGAGAACAAGGAGATAAATCATGTCCTTGCTTAGTCGAAGAAAACCTGATAAATTAGGCGGTAAACCAAGTCCAGTGGAATGCGCGAAATTTATAAAAAATTTTTAACGAGATATTAATCAATTCCTTTTTCAGTTTTCAAATTCTCGAAATTATCTTTTCCAGTTACAAGCATAGTGGTGATAGGAGCAACCATTTTACATTTCTTTATAATCCCATTCGCAATTCTTCTTATTTCCCATTGAGCGTGTTTGTCCTGTCGCAAACGAGTAAAATGACATAGTTCTCGTAAATTAAATTTAAATAAAACAAGTCGCCGGTGTGCATTAGTTAAAATGTAATTTTTTATTTCTGGATTGTTTTTTTAATTTGTAAATAGCATTTTTTTGAATAGTCTATAACTTTTTTGAAGATTTTTTCATTACCAGAATTATTTATAGTTGAAGGTAAAGTATAGCCATAAACTGGACTGTAGTCAGAAGAAATTATTGATGACATTCTGTGTCGTTTTAACTGGGCAAAGCAGGAAGCACTAATTTTTAATTGAAAAGTAAATTCACCAAATTCAAAAGCTCTTGGGAGAGCATCCCAGACTTTAATTCCACTGAGTTCTTCTTTCACTAATTCGATTTTTTTCCCTTTAGACATTTGCAAAACCATTCTTTTTGCTTCACCGAAGTTTACTCCTTTTTTTTGTAAAATAATAGCGGCTATAATTGTGTCATCAATATCTTTGGTCCCCGCTCGGCTATTTCCTGATAAATGAGAAAATTCGCGCAATTCCACCTCAGAATTATTTTCATCAGAACCTATTTCCCCTTTGTGATACAAATTTTTATCATATCTTGAAGGCTTTACAAATTTGATCAAAGAAGGTGCATAACTAGTAACCAGTTTAAATATTTTATCAGCAAGCTCATTTGCTTCTTCAAATCCCAGAGAATATAACCGTTTCAGAAGTCGTTCGATACTACGAGCATTTATTGTCATTCCCATCTGGGTTTTTGTGGCAAGAGAAAGAACATATCTTGCATCCTGTTTTGCCAGCTCATTTTTGTTTCTCTTATCTTCGAGTCCAACTTCAGAGTGGGAATAAAAATAATCTTGCAAATTCTGGTATAATTCCAGATATGCATCATTTTGAAATTTGATAGTTTTTAAATATTCTTTTTTTAGTGTACGCTCATTATCCAATTTATTCGGGACAACAAAATCTCCCTGCAAAGTAACATATCTTTGAGATTTTTCTGTATAGGATGCAAGCCTGGATCTCTGGACATATTCCATTAAATAACGTGATATTCCAATAATATCAAGATTGAAAACAGCGTGTTCTGCAATGGAACTGTGCCCCATTCCAAAAACAATTTTCTCATTGGATTTTCTGGCTTTTTCAATATCTTTGAGAGAAGCTTTTCGCAACTGATCTACTGATTTTTTTGAACGGCTTATTCTTGCATACGCTGCCGAGATAGTTTCTGGAGTAAATTGAATTTTATTAAAATATTTAATAATGTCTTTTCTGGTTTTTGCTAATTTTAATTTATTTGAAAATTTTTCTATCTGGTCAATATCGATGTTAAATCCAGCTAAATTTACTTGCAACTACTCTCCTTTTGAAATTGTTCTTTTGAGAGGCTATTATATATTTAGCTTCTCGATAGTTTTTTGTTCTGGTATACCATTTGAATCCCATCCCCGAATAGAGTAATATTCGTCAAGCATCGGGTCAAGTTTAACAACCCTATTTCTGGATGGTCCATCTTTAAGTTTTTCTTTGAGAAAACGGGGAGGTAAGGAGTCATCTTTTCTGGTAAAACCTGCATTTACATTGAAATTTCTTTCAAGTGTATAGATTCTTTTACCAATATTTAATAATTCATCATCAGTAAAATCAGCGCCTGTAACACAATTTAAAATTTCTGCGAAGGTAGAGATATTAAAAGGAAATTGTAGAAATCGACATAGAATCATCGAGTCCACAAAAGCAGAAATATCTTGTAAAAGAACGACTATTTCTGGTTTTCCAATATTAGAAAATCTATCGATAGATACAGGCTGCCCTAAGATTTCCGGACCAATCATATATGCTCTCATATGACATCCTCCCCGATTGGAGGTTGCATAAGCGAGTGCTTGCCCTTTTGCTCCTCTTGGGTCATAAGCAGGAATTTCCAATCCTTTTACCTGCATTGAAATATTGGGTCTATCATATTTCTCAGAAAGTCTTTTTGAACCAAGTGCTAATTCATTACCAATTCCCCTCTTATATGCAATATTTTCTACGATATTCACGATTTTTTTTAGAGCTCCCCCATTTTAATGGTTCAGGTAAAATCCCCATCTCCGATAATTCCATAGCACAGCCAATAGTACTTCCAGTCGTTATTGTATCAAGTCCTAGCTCATTGCAGGCATAGTTAGCTTCTGCTATTGCTTCTAAATCATTTATGCCAAGTTGAGCGCCGAAAGCCCACAAAGTTTCAAACTCAGGTCCTTCTCCATTTTTGTTTTTCGTTTTAGTAGTTCTCCCGCAAGCGATGGGACATTTATAACAAGCACTTTTTTTTTGTACGATTGTCTCCAAAAGTTTTTCTCCGCTCACACCTTCTGCATCATTAAATACGCCAGCTTTAAAATTTTTAGAGGGATATAGTCCATAAGCATTAATTATATTTGTTAGCACAGAGGTTCCCAGTACTTTTAAACCTTTTCCTGTTATGGGATTTTTATCAACAAGTCTCTCAATACGAGTTAGAAGTTTTTTGAGTTTATCAGGATATTTGACAGATACTTTTTTTTCCCCATAAGCAGCGATTGCTTTTAGGTTTTTAGATCCCATTACTGCCCCAAGTCCACCTCTACCTGCTGCTCTATCATTATCATTCATTATCGAAGCAAAGAGAACTCGATTTTCACCTGCTGGACCAATAGATGCTATTGAAGTTTTTGAAGATGTTTCTTTCAGAATAACATCTCGGGTTTCGTGAGTATTTTTTCCCCAAAGGTGTTTTGCCTTCTTTATTTCAATCCCGGTTTCTGTGACATATAAAAATATAGGTTCAGAAGCTTTTCCTGAAATAATTAACCCGTCAAAACCGGTTTGCTTAAGTTTAGCTCCGAAATTTCCACCTGAACTGGAATCGCAAATTGTCTTTGTAAGTGGTGATCTTGAAATAACCTGGTATCGTCCTGAAGTAAGAACAGTTCCTGTTACCGGACCGGTAAGAAAAATGAGAGCATTCTCAGGTGAAAGCGGGTCAGTATTAGATGTGCATAATTCCGTATAAAGTTTTACACCCAATCCTCTTCCACCGAGATATTTTCTTCTTAACAAATCATCAATTTCAATTTCTTCTTGTATTCCAGTGCTTAAATCAATCTTTAAAACTTTTCCCGTCCATCCATTCATGCATTCTCCTTAATAAAACTAATCCCGATTATCCGGAAAAAAATCCCAATAAATTTTATTTCCATTCTATATTCTAAGTTAAAATCAGCCACGAAACCACACAAAAACACACGAAAGAACACAAAAAAAATATTAAGTATTTAAAATGAAACAAATAAAAAGTTTTTGTGCATTTTTGTAGCTTATAATTTTCTCGATCTACATTCTACATTATTTTACATACTTGATATGTCCTTTACCCACACCTTTTAACCTTACAGCCAAGCTCGATATATTTAGAAATTTTTTCATCAGACAGAAAATTTGAGCAGTCAATAATCAAGGGTAACTTTCCGGAATATTCAACTACTTCTTTAGGATTTAATTTCTCATATTTTTGATGACCAACAGCAAATATAACAACATCTGCATCTACCATTGATTTTGAAACATCTTTTTCCACTTCCATATATCCGACTTCTGTCCAAACTTTGACAAAAGGGTCATGTACTGATACAATTGCATCCTTTTTTCATCAATTCATCCCAGAGAAGTTTTGAGGGTGAGTGTCTTGTATCTGCAACATCCTTATGATACGAAACACCAAGTATGGTAATTTTTTTGTCTAACAAATGAGGATAAACCTGTTCAATTAATTCTAGGGTATGTAAGGGCATTTTATCATTTATATCCACAGAATGAACTGCCATTGGTAGTTGATCTTTTAGTTTAAAAATATCTTTCGCAGCCCAATTTGCCAGAACTGGATCTTTTGTCAGGCAGTAACCACCCACCCCGAGGCTTGGTTTTAACATATTATCATGGGTTCCATTTCTAACTTTTATAGAATCTATTATTTCAAAAATATTAACCCCGATGTTTTCTGCCATTTTTGCCCATTCATAAAGCAAAGCAATATTTGTAGCTCTATATGAATTTTCCATAACTTTTGCCAATTCTGAAGCATTTGTATGATTCAACCTTCTCAGGGGATAATTTTCTATATCAAGAACATTGTTAAGAAACTTCTCAGCAAGGTCTCCGCTCACTTCATCAACTCCAGAAAAAGTTCGCCAAAAATTTCTAATAGAACTTACATATTTTTTACCGGGCATAACTCTTTCGTACGAGTGGGCGATATGGGGAGGATTTTGTTTTGGATTGATTCCTTTTTTTTGAAATTCTTCTTCTAAAATTGGTTTGATAACTTTTTCACAGGTTCCGGGTGGAACAGTTGTTTCAATCAGAACCAAACAAGCTGGTTTAATATTTTTCCCAATGGTTCTCATCCCTTGTTTAAAAGCATTCAAATCACAATATCCAGAATCAGCATTACCGAATACAGGTTTGATTGCATCCAATTGGATATCAACAATAACAATATCGGCTAATTTGTAAACATATTCCTGCCAGGTTGCTCGTAAGGTTTTTTTCGCATTCACACAACGAGGAAATATTTTAGAAATCTCCGGATCGTCAGCACTTACAGGTGGTGTTCCTTCATTTATTACTGGAATTTTCCAGAAAGATCTGGGTGAAACAAGGTCGTGACCATGAACAAAATAGTATGGATTTCCATCTTTATCTACTGCATCAGCTACCACAGCTGCCATAACTGAACCGACAAACCCCATTCCTTGAACAACTACAATTTTTCTCCCTAATTTTTTTTGTTGTTCAGTTATTGAAATTAGTTGTTTTTTTTCCTTCTCACTATCTTTCTGAGTAGGAAATTCGAACTCACGTCCATCTGGAGCTTTTGAAATTTGCATTTATTCTCCTACATATAAATTTTCTTTGCAGATTGATTCGACGCAGATGAACACTGATTAAACTGATAAACACAGATAATATAAATTTATAATAATATCTTATCTTGCGTTTATCATCTTTGTTCAGCGAAAATCTGTGTACTACTCTTCCATTTTTTTTAATCTTTGCTTATTAATGTCAAGATTTTAATGAATATCTTGACAAAAAAATTCATTTTCTTTGTTTTTAATATTAAATGGAATGAATAATTAAATACATTCTAAATCATGAAAGAGGTAAAAAATGTATAATTTTTTATCAATTCAATTAAAATGCCCTATATGTGAAAAATCACTTATAGATAAAAAAACCTATCGATAATAATCCCAGTAACGCATTAAAGATCAATGTGGATGCTAAGGAAGGTAATATAAACCTAAGTTCTATTTACAGAAGCTACAAATGAGTCCATATCTTGACCCTTTTGACATACATTCCTCAATACCAATTCCAGAAGGAACTATTTTATCAAATATTAATTGCCCTCACTGTGGAGCGGATCTACTCAAAAAAGAACATCTTTGTGAAGAATGCGGCTCAATTACAGCAGAAGTCATAGTTTCGGTGTTTTCAAAATTAATTCCTTTTTATTTGTGTTCAAAATATGGTTGCTACTGGCATGGACTTTCTAAAGCTGATGAAAATAAAATCAAACTGAAAGTTGAAAGACAAGAGATGCCAGAACAGGACCAAATTTTTCGAGTAAGAAACTTTGAAGAAGTACCTTATGGCCTTACCAGTGAACTTGCTCTTCTGGAAGCAAGTCGTTGTCTTGCTCGAAATTCTGCAATCGCAATACATAAAAACTCTCAAATAAAACAACCGAAAAAACTAAATAATTCATTTTTTTAACCCTTGAAAAGTTGTCTAAATATAATTCTTTTTCTACAGTGGAAAACATTAGCCCTGTCATTCTAATCTAATTTTTCTCGTTTTTTAAAAAAGGAACATAATATGGAAATTAAAATTTTACAAGATGGAAAAGTAATAAAAGTTTTAAAGGAAAAGGATCCTATCACTCCTTTACAGATTTTTAAAAAACATAACCTTACTTCTCACTATACTCTCGCTGCAGTTAAAATAAATAATTCCTTACAAAATTTAAACACATTAATAAAAAAAAATTGCTTTATAGAATTTTTAGATATCAGTACAAGAGAAGGTTCACTTGTCTATAAAAATTCACTTAAACTTGTTTTGATCCGGGTAGCGTCTGAAGCTTTTCAAGATGTTAAAGTAGAAGTTAAGAATTCTATTGCAGATGGCTATTATATTGAAATTTACTCAAGATTTCTTCTAACAGAAAGTGATACTAAAAAACTAAAATATAAAATGCTTGAACTAATTAAAAAGGATGAGAAATTTGAGGTTCTAAAAACTAATATTTCTGAAGCGAGAAAAATTTTTAAGAACAATCCCACGCGGCTTCAGCTTTTAAAAAATTACAATGAAGAAAAAATAAAAATTTATAAATTCGGGAAAATTTACGACTTTTCCCCGGAACCTTTACTTCCTTCAACGGGTTCTCTTACAATATTTGATTTAAAATACCAACCACCCGGTCTTATTTTAAGATTTCCCAGTAAAATTAAACCTGACAGGATGGGAAAATTCCACAAACAGCCCAATCTTGTGAAAATTTTTACTGAATATACACGCTGGGGAAATATTCTAAATCTAAGGTTTGTATCTTCTTTAAATAATGCGGTGGATAATTTTAATATTAATGAGATTATCCTTACATCAGAAGCCCTACATGAAAATAAAATTTTTCAAATCGCCAGAGAAATTTATAAAAAAAGAAAAGAAAAACGACTTATTCTTATTTCAGGACCATCCAGTTCTGGCAAAACAACTTTCTCCAAGCGTCTTGCAATTCAACTAAAAGTTCAGGGGCTTTCCTCATTGAAAATTTCTCTTGATGATTATTTTTTAGATCGGGTTGATACACCTTTACACGAAAATGGAGAATATGACTTCGAGTCGATCAAAGCTCTGGATAAAGAATTGATTGATTCGCATATTTCCCGATTGTTACAATACAAATCAGTAGAAGTCCCAAAATTTAATTTCCGTAATGGGAAAAGAGAACAAGCTGGGCATATTGAGAAATTACCAGAAAAAGATAGTATCTTAATTATTGAAGGAATTCACGGATTGAATGATGCTCTTACCCCGTCTATTGATGAAGAAATAAAGTATAAAATCTATGTAAGTGCATTAACCCAATTAAATCTTGATAATCATAATCGCATTTCCACCTCAGATACAAGAATTCTGCGGAGAATTGTTCGAGATTCGCACTTTCGCGGCTATTCCGCTGCTGACACATTAAATAGGTGGGACTCGATTAAACAAGGCGAACAAAAATATGTCTTCTCATTCCAGGAAGATTCAGATATTATGTTCAATTCTGCCCTTGTTTATGAATTAGGTGTTCTAAAAAAATACGCAATTCCAGAATTGCAATCTATTTCCTCTAACTCCCCTCAATATTCTACCACTCAAAGATTAATCCAACTATTACAATTTTTCAAAGACATCCCTGATGATTCTATCCCAAAAACCTCAATAATCAGAGAGTATATCTCTGGAAGTATTTTTAATTACTAAAATTCAAAAAGAAAAAAATTACTATCTTATCTATGAATAAAGTTTGAAAACCCAACTTTTAATGATTTTGTGCTAATTCCAGCAAAATAAAACGTTAACCATCCAATTTATTCGATGGCATAAACACCTTAGACGACTTCAGTAGAGAAAAAACGCAAATTCGTCAAGGAGCGGTCTTTAACGACCC
>AGBJ01000029.1_pt1 | contig 18549 bp, 23 predicted proteins | sample 768721 | NCBI WGS metagenome assembly AGBJ01 (sample SAMN00779238, study PRJNA67915) | hypersaline lake metagenome
GATATCAGACATGTTGCTTTCTCTACGGCATACCTGGGGTACAGCAGCATGCATATCGATATTTCACTAGGCGAATTCTTTCTCTTTTTGCTTTTTGTACTTCTGATCGGCCTGGTCAATCTCTCAGTGAGTTTTATCCTGGCACTCAAGGTTTCACTCTTATCAAGAGATTCCTACTTCGGGAACCTCTTCTCCTTTATCAAGCTTCTTGCCAAAGAATCACTAAAGCGGCCGCTTGACCTGTTTTTTCCACCCAAAAAAGCAACGGAAGAAAAAGATTCGGAATGACAAAACTTCTTAAGAAATTAGAAGAGACAAAACTTGTCACTGATACTTTTGATGATGTAGTGAAGATCAACATGGAAGTTTTATACAAACTTTAAAAAAGCGAATAGACCGTACTGGAAAGTTTTTGGTTCCCAAGTCAAAGGGTCAGCATTCTTTTTTCTTACAAACTCAATGCTTGAGAGACATAACTACAGCTTTGTATTGCAGTTTTACGATCTTTTTATAGTATAATAATCGTAAAATTTTTAGGAGAAAGGTGTATTTATGGGCGGTTTTGAAGGCGGTGATGAGGGTGGATACTGGGATGTCGGTACGCTACCTCAATGGATGAATCAAGAAAATGAATCTAAATCTAATCGTACAAAGAAAGTGCAACCACCTATAGAAAGAAGTGATGCTGGTTACAGCATCAAGGCCCATGCAAAAGTAAACATCTTTTTAAAGATCACTGGACATCAAGAGGGATACCATACCCTGCTCTCAAGATTTATGAGAGTAGAAGATATGTATGACACGATAGCGTTTGTACCCTGCGAGTGCGAAACATTTACGATAGAGGGGTGTGAAGGTATACCGCTTGAGTCCAACACGATCTACAAAGCCTACAAAGCCCTCAATGACTATACGGGTGACCTGGATATACTCAACTTCTTTTATACACATAAAGTAGTGGTCACCAAACGTATCCCTTCCCAGGCAGGTCTAGGAGGAGGAAGTTCTGATGCAGCGGCCTTCATGCTTCTGGTCAAAGAAGTATGTAACCTTCTTATACGTACTGAAGAGTTAGCCAAACTAGGAAGTACGATCGGTGCAGACATTCCTTTTTTCATCTACAATTACCCTTCAGCCAATGTCAGCGGTTTTGGAGAGGTCGTTGAACCTTTTGAGGAAGACCCCCTTCCCTTAGAGCTCTACACCCCTGACATAGGCTGTGATACTGCACTGGTCTATAAAACATTCAAAGCACACTTGCTGAATGACATTGACTTAGGCTCGTTTAGAGGGTGGGAAAAACTCGATTCAAAAACATTATTGGAACAAATTGCTGATCCTATGGTACTGAATGACCTCTACAATGCTGCACTTATCGCTTATCCGGAGCTTAAAAACGTTGCCAAAGAGGGCTGGTTCTTTTCGGGAAGCGGAAGTACATTCTTTCGCCTACGCTAAAGCTTTCTTTGTATTATCTTTTCTTTAAATTCAGATAGAGATTTTCAACCTTGGTTCTTGCCCAGGGTGTTTTTCTTAAAAACTTCAGACAGGAGTTGATGCTGGGGTCATAGTTAAAACATCGAATGTTAATCATTTGCCCTAAAAGCTCCCAGCCGTAATGTGCTTCCAGCTCTTCCAGTATCTGCTTGAGTGTAATGCCGTGTAAAGGGTTGTTTTTATGTTCATCATTAGTCATGTAACATCATACCATCAATATCCCAATGAAACGTTTTAAAGAGCCTTTGAAAGACAGTATCCATCGGTGCATGGATCAGCACCTCTTTTTGGCTTAGTGGATGTACAAACCTTAGCGTCTCTGCATGCAGCAATAGCCTTTGGGAGGAAAATTGCTCGCGGAACAACTTGTTATGCTCTCCCCTTCCATGTTTGGTATCACCCACAATAGGATGGAAAATATGTTTCATATGGCGTCTAAGCTGATGTTTTCGCCCTGTTTTAGGATACAGTTTTACCAAAGAGTAGCGTGCCACAGGGTAACGGCTGACAGGGAAAGGAAGCTCCACGGTAGCCAGCCGCTGAAACTCGGTTTGTGCTTCTTGTACATCTTTGGTGATCCCTTGTCGTTTTTGTGCTTTGGTATCTAACATTTGTTTAAGCGGATAGTCTATCAGTGATCTTTCCTCCGTAAATCCCCGTACAATGGCTATGTACGCTTTATGTACCTGTGAGGATCGAAACAACAGAGACATAGTCTGGGCCATCTCTGCGTTCAATGCAAAAAGCAAAACCCCTGAAGTCGGTTTATCCAAACGATGGATAGGATAGACATACTGCCCTACCTGATCGCGTACCATTTGCAATGCAAAGGCTGTTTCATGTTTATCTATAGGAGATTTATGCACCAGTAACCCTGATGGTTTATTGATAGCAACCAAATATTTATCTTGATAGAGTATTTCCAAAGGGTGTGTTTCTGCATTATCCATAGCGAATTATATGATATAATTCTGGAAAATATAGACTAAAGGACCTATTTGTCTATCAATATCATAGCACAGAACAAAAAAGCCAGACACGATTATGAGATACTTGAAAAGTTTGAAGCCGGGATCGTACTCTCGGGGGCTGAAGTCAAAGCACTCCGTGCCAAACGTGCCAACCTTTCCGATGCATTTTGCCGATTTATCCAGGGAGAACTGCACCTTATGAATGCCCACATTGCCCACCTCGAAACAGCAAGCAAATATTTTACCCCTGATACACGTGCGCCGAGAAAACTCCTTTTACATAAAAAACAGTTGGAGAAACTCTATGTCAAGGTACATAAAGATGGTCTGACGATCGTACCGCTCATGCTCTACTTCAATGAGCGCAACATTGCCAAAGTGAGCATCGCAGTAGCCAAAGGTAAAAAACTGCATGACAAACGTGCAGACCTGAAAGCAAAAACCCTCAACCGTGAAGCACAACAAGCAATGAAAAACAGAGAATAGCTACAAGTAAAGTGCTCACCGTAGTCACTAAGTCTGCTACCGCTCTGTTAGAGCCTCTTTTTTCCCAGTGTATCTTTTATACTTCTGTAGAGCTGTTTCATTTTCTCCATAAAAGGGGTTTTAGCCGAAATATATGTTTCTTTTAATACTTTTAGACGCATTTTCATCTCTACTAAATAGGCTATGGTTTTCTGATGTATCTCACGAGACTTGATCCAGTCAATCATTCTCATGATCCAGTCATACATCCATTTAAACCATCCAAATCGCATAAGCTTGTCTTCTGTCACTCTGAAGAGCCAAAACGTAAATGCTGCTATAGGGATCTTGGAGATATAGAGCACCAGGCCTAAAATCATCTGTCCGCTTACAAATAAAATTCCCGCATAAATACCGAACACTTCTACAAGAGTAAGTAACACAACAAAGATAAAAAGAATAGCAGAAGGGTTAACACTCTCCAGCTTCGTTTCAACCTTCTTAAGGATTTTAAGCGCATGAATCGCTTTATAGATAGGCCTTGCAATGCCCTCCCATATCAATTCTTCAAAGAGTATATAAGTGACCACAAGCAGGAGTTGTAGAAATAAGATGAATTTGTGTTTTATTGCCGATAACATAATGAGGATATCCCTATGTAAATTTTAAAATATTATAGCGATTAATTAAAAAGTTTTGTACCTGAGGAAGTAAATATTTCTTTTTGATTTGTGTAGTTTTGGATAAATGTGTTTTGTGGAATGCGGGAGATTACTCATAGTAAGTGACTAAATGGACCAAAGCCCATTTAGCCGAAAATGCTGTGAAGCAGAAAAAAGATTACTTTCTACGGAGTTCTTTAATTCTTGCTGCTTTACCTTTAAGCTCTCTAAGATAGAACAATTTAGCTCTTCTCACTCTACCACGTCTAAGTACTTCAATACTTTCGATAGAGTCTGAGTAAATTGGAAAGATTCTTTCAACACCAACAGAGTTAGCACCCATTTTTCTTACGTTAAACGTTCTACCTGTTCCCTGACCTCTGATAGCAATACAAAGACCTTCAAAATTCTGAACTCTTGTTTTACTACCTTCTTTAATTCTTACGGCTACTCTGACTGTATCTCCTGCTCTGAATGCTGGGATATTTCTACTCTCTACCTGTGCTTGCTCGAAGCTTTCGATGTATTTATTTCTCATATGTTATACCTTTTTTGTATAAGTCTGGCCTAAAATACTTTGTTTTACACAAAGCAAGCCCTCTTTTTAAGTCCGTGATTTTACTATGATTACCCTTTAGGAATTCTGAAACTACTTGATTGTTCTCATAATTCTTAGGTTTCGTAAAAGCGGGGGCCTCTAGCAGTGAAGATTCAAAACTCTCCACACTGAGTGAAGCACTATTTCCCAATACTCCTTCCACATTACGACTGATAGCATCACAGACCACCATACTTGCCAGCTCTCCGCCTGTCAGAATGAAGTCTCCTATAGATAGAAGCTCATCTGCCTCTGCTTCTATCACGCGTTCATCGATCCCCTCATACCGTCCGCTCACAAATACTACATGCGATTTTTTTGCTAAACGCTTTGCATCATTTTGTGTAAAAGGTTTAGCTACAGGAGAGACAAACACTACATGTGCTTCAGGAGAAGTCTCTCTTATCTTACGAAGCGTATCCATCAAAGGCTGCGGTGTCATAAGCATGCCTGCGCCTCCCCCTATCATCGGTGCATCCACACGGTTGTGTTTATCGGTCGTAAACTCACGCGGGTTAAAGAAATCTATAGAGATCTTTTTATCTTCTATGGCACGTTTTAAAATACTTTCAGAAAAGTACCCTTTGATAAGATCAGGGAATAGAGTAACGAAGGAAAATTTCATATTTATCCTTTTAGATACGACTAGTCGTATGAGCTAACTGCTGAAGTTGACACAGTGTCAACGTAGTTTGTTGCGCTTTGCTCAAAAAACGTCCTATGATATAAAACTTCATCGTATCAACTCGCCTCTAAAATGTCTTTAGCATCTTTAGTATAGACGATTTTTTCTTCCGTATCCACTTTAATAATATAACGCTCTATATAGGGAAGCAGAAAGTGCTTGGATAAGCCTGCGTCAACCAAACCGGCATCCGTTTTCACAGCAAGATAATCCGTATCGACCATACGTTGAATATCTTCTACCTGACCTAACACCTCATCACCCTGCTTCACTTCGCAACCGATCACATCAAACCAAAAGTGCTGACCTTCATCCAAAGTACAACTTTCTTTTGTTTGTGCTTCATTGGCATACAGTTTTGCATTGGTCAGTTTTTTTGCAGCATCGACACTCTCATGCCCTATAAAACGAATCGTACCCCGTGTCAAGTTTACATCTGATATTGTAAGATTTCCACGGTCACTTTTATACGTCTTACCTACTTTGAACTGTTCTGGAAAGTCTGTATGAAGATGAAGTTTTAGATCTCCCCATAGTCCGATCGTTCGCCCTACTTGAGCGATAAAGAATTTGTCATTGGACATGAGGTCGTTACTCGGAGGCTTTGATGTTCACGCGGTAATTTTTACCGCCTTTTGCTTTACAGCCGGAGATGACTGTTTTGATAGAATTGATCATTCTTCCTTCTTTTCCGATAAGTTTACCTATATCTTCACTGTTTGCAAAGATGGTGATCTCATCAAAACCCTCATCAACCTCTGAGATCTCTATGGAGATATCTTCAGGGTTGCTTACCAAAAGTTTGGTATATGAGAGCAGGAAGTTTTTGACCATTAGGACTGTTTTTTACCTGCTAGTCTAGCTACTGTTGGGCTCATTTGTGCACCAACACTTAACCAGTAGTTCAATCTCTCTTCATCAAGTGTAAGATCTTTGTTCGCGCTTACCGGATTATAGTGACCGATTGCTTCGATCCAACCACCATCTCTTCTTTTTCTGCTGTCTGTTACTACAATTCTATAAAATGGCTTCTTTTTTCTACCCATTCTTGTCATTCTGATCATTGTCATATTGTGTCCTTTGTTGTTTCATTTGTTTGAATGCTTATCTTGAGGAAAGCTATGCATTATCATCACAAGTACTGACAACTGTTTTTAATGACTAAAACACTCATCAGCACTTCATAATTCTTTTGGAACGCGATTTTACCATAAAAATTATAAAGATTTTATTAAGAAGGTCTTATAATGGTCTAGCGAGGAATATTTGGCATTCCACCGCCACCTTGCATTTGTGCCATCATATCCTGCATCTGCTTCATACCACCCTTCGTAGACATCTTTTTTGCCATCTTCGCAGCATTTTTAAACTGCTTTAATACACGGTTGACATGCATAGGATCCAGTCCTGCTCCTGCTGCCAAACGGCGTTTACGTGTATTGTTCAGCAGATCAGGATTTTCTCTCTCTTTGGGTGTCATAGAAGAAACAAGTGCCTTGATCTGCTTGATCTCATCAGAGTTTTCCAGGTCCATATCGCCCAGCTGTTTTGCCATATTGCCCATACCGGGGATCATACCCATGATGGACTTCATGCTTCCAAGCTTTTTCATCTGCTCCATTTGTGCCAAAAAGTCATTGAAGTTAAATTGTCCTTTTTTGATCTTCTGTGTAAACTTTTTTGCTTCTTTAGGGTCTATGGTCGCTGCTGCTTTTTCTGCCAGAGACTCCACATCCCCTGCTCCCATCAGCCGACTTACGATCCTGTCTGAAATGAACTGCTCAAGATCAGGCATCTTTTCACCTGCACCGATAAAACGAAGTGGTACCCCAACTTGTTGCGTCAATCCAAGTGCCACACCACCTTTAGAATCTCCGTCAAATTTAGAAAGTACCACACCGGTGATACCGATCTTCTCTTTAAAGGTTTGTGCGGTTCTAACCGCATCTTGACCTGTCATCGCATCCGCTACATAGAAAAGTTCATCCGGGTTTGCCACTTTCTTGACTTCTGCCAGTTCATCCATCAACGCATCATCGATGGCCAAACGTCCCGCAGTATCTATCAGTACGACATCATAAAGCTCTTTTTCTGCCTTGGCAAGTCCCTGTTTGACTATCTCTACAGGGGTTGCGTTTTCATCTGCTACAAGCTCTACCTCTATCTGTGAAGTGATCTGCTTAAGCTGCTCTACCGCAGCAAGTCTCTGCAAGTCGGCTGCAATAACCAATACTTTTTTCTTTTTCTGTTCTTTAAGGAAATAGGCTAGTTTACCCGTCGTCGTTGTTTTACCAGATCCCTGTAACCCTATCATCAGTACTACAGTTGGCGGTTTGGAAGCAAAAGTAAACCCTTTAGGTGCACCTTCTATGGTCAATATATCTGTCAGCTTATCTTGAAGTGCTTTCAGGAAGTTGTCTTTACCTACCCCGTTCTTCTTTGTTTCAATCTCGACACTGCTGATAAGTTCTTTCACCACTTTATGGTGGACGTCTGCTTTTAAAAGTGATTTTTTAAGTTCAGCCGTTGCTTTCTTCAGTGCTTTTTCATCATCATGAAAACGGATCTTTCCTATGGCATTTTTAAAACTATCGGTTAAAGTATCAAACATTTTTTACCCTTGGATTACTTAGAGCATATTTTGGGCTAACCCAAAACAGTGCGCTGACGCTGTGTCATACCTGAAGGTATACACTGCGGTCACTTCAGTAATTTGCCCATAAAACTGCTCGTATGGATGGACAGATCTCTGAATAATTTCTAAGATTTTCATTATTTATATTGAGGCGATTTTACCCTACTTGGGCTTAAAGTCATTATTTATATCTCGCGATGTCTTTCGGCTCTGATGCATTAAACTCATAATCCAGCAGCTTCATTTTAGCAGAATGCAGCAGTATACGTTTTGATTGTGTACGGCTTCCATACTGTTCATCCCCTACGATAGGGTGTCCTATATGTGCAAGGTGGACGCGTATCTGGTGCGTTCTTCCTGTGGTGATCTCTATATGCACCTTGGATTTTTTTCCCTGGATCTCTTCAGGTTTGACTATCGTATGTGCTTTTTTACCGCGTACAGGATCAATCATAGAAAATGCTTTTCCCTTTTTAACGGTAAAGATAGGTTCATCTATCTCTACTTTTTCATAGACCACACCCTCTACCCAGGCCACATAATGTTTTTCTACCTTGCGGTTTTTAAACTCTTTAATGGCACGATCTATAAATGCCCTGTTCTTCCCCAGTAAAAGTACTCCAGACGTGTCTCTATCCAGTCTGTGTAGCAACTCTGCCCCTTCTATGGAGTCTTGTATCTCATAACTGTCCACTTGTGCCGGTTTGTTTACTGCGATGATATCTTCATCTTCATAGAGTATCTCTATATCCTCAGGATATTCTATACGAAAGATCGTATCGGTACGTATCTCAGCCCTTGCGATCTTTACTTTTTTGTCTTCCACATAAACAAGTCCTCTATCGATCAGTTCTTTTGCTTTGTTGTTTGAAAGCCCTTTTGCCATTGCAAGGACTTTGTATGCTTTATCTGTCACCATTTATCTTTCCTTAGTTTTTTCTATCCACTCGTTAAATGTATCATTCAGCGGGAATGCCACTATTTTGATCTTGCTGTGCTGTCCTGTTTTAAAAAGTATATCACTTTTTGAAACTTTAAAACTTTTTGCAAGAAACTTTACCAACTCTTTATTGGCTGCACCTTCTACCGCGGGTGCCTTGATCCGTACCTTGATCGCATCTTCACCATATGCTTCACAAAATTCGCTTTTGCTGGCACTGGGTTGAGCCTTGATACATAGTGTAACGGTTTCATTTTCTATACTATAAAACACGTTTCAGACTCTCTACAATTGGTGTGATGTCACTCTTGCTTTTGATCTTGGTAGGTTTAAGTACCCCATGTTGCAGCAGTCTCTTTGAAAGAGTGCTTGCTTCTACGATGGCTATCCCCTCGATCGCTTCAAAAATATCTTTTTGATTGAAGTAGTGTTTGCCTGAAATGATCTTGCACCCAAACTGCGCTGCTTCTGCTGCATTATGCCCGCCTATGGGGGCAAATGCGCCTCCCAGTATCACAATGTCACTGATCGCATACATATTGACCAACGCTCCCAACGTATCTACCAGCACCATATCGCTGCACAGCACTTCGTTTTGGGAATAGTGCTGCATCGTAAATGCATGCTGTGCTGCAAAGGCTTCCATCATCTGTCCCACTTTGCCAAAACGCTCTGGATGACGCGGCACCATAAGTAACACGGCGTCTTCCTGCTCTTTTTTAAGTGCAGCAAAGGCTTTGAGAATCAGTTTTTCTTCTCCTTCATGTGTACTGGCACCACATACCACCAATCCTGAAGGCTTTTTCACTTCTTTGGTCACACCTGGAAGTTGTGACAATTTTATATTGCCCGTTACTGACACATTTTCAGCCCCCAAAGACTCTAAACGTACCTTGTCTAACTCTGTTTGCGCATACACTTCGTCGATATGCTTAAAGATGTACCTATAAAACCATCCTACCTTCTGATACTTCGGAAATGACCTGTCATTCATACGTGCATTGATGAGTATGGTTTTGGCACCCCGTTTCTGTGCTAAAACAAACAAAAGATACCAAAATTCAGCCTCCATGACCACCAACGCTTTTTGCGGTTTCAGCCATCCAAAAAGCAAAGGTTCAAAAGGAAGGTATCTACTCTGTGAGGTATACCCCTGTATCACGTTAAATCCTGTCTGTGTTGTCGTACTCATACGCAGCAGTTCTTGTGGCAGTAGTTCTACCAAAGGTCTTAAAGCCCTTGCTTCCCCAAAACTGCAGGAGTGAAACCAAATACCATCAGTGTTTAAAGGGCTGTTATGCCATAAGAAAAACCTTGAAGGCAGTGACTCTTTATATTTGGCTTTAAAGGAGAATAAAACTAAAAATGGAAGGGCAAGAAGATAAAGTAAAAAAGAAAAGAGACTATAGAGAAAAAAGAAAAGTTTCTCCATAGTACATCACTTAGGCTTCGTCTGTTTCAGGCTCGATATATAAAATACGTCCACAGTGAGGACAATTTACGATTTCATCTGCTTTGATCACTTCTGAATAGGTTTTGTCATTGAGTTTCATGTGACATCCGTAACATGCCTGTTTTTTGACAGGCACTACTGCGGTATTTCCGGCCCAAATACGTATCTTTTCATAAAATGCAAGTACTTTTTGCTCAATGTTCCTGCTCAGCTCTTCTCTTTTTGCAAACAGAACCGATTTGCTTTTATCGATCTCTTCTTTTTCTGCTGACACTTCTTGATTAATTCTGTCAAATTCTTCATTCACTTCTTTGAGCTTTTCATTGGCTTCATCCAACAATGCTTTTTTTGTTTCATTGATACTCTGCAGTCTCTCTATCTCTTCATTGGCAAAAGTCATTTTCTCTTTAGTGATATCATCTTCCAAAGAGAGCGCTTGCATCTCCTTTTCTGTAGAGATCTCTTTAGACTTTTTTGCACTTGAAGCCATTTTTTCATTCAGCATTGTAAGTTGTTCTTCAAAACCTTTTACTTTTGCTTCATTTCCCGCGATGGTCTCAGTCAATTCATCAAGCTCACTTTGCGCAGCTTTGATCTTGCTTTCTATTTTTGCTACTTTTTTGTCTGCTGCTGCAATTTGCGGTGTATAACTATCTATCTCTTTATCATTTTTTGAAAGCTCAATAAGCTCATTTAGATGTTTGTTCAATTCTTTGTCCTTTTGGAGTTTAAGGGTTCTCAAGCATTATTTGAGAGGTTCAATCCACACTTTATATTGTTGCAATATGAAATGGATTTTTTGAATTTGCAATTATAGCTAAAAGAGGTAAAACTTTCAACTCATCTAAAATGGCCTCTGCAAAAAATCTCTCAGATTCATAGTGCCCTATGTCCACCATCATCAAATTTTCACTCATGGCTTTCATGGCATCGTGGTACTTAATGTCCCCGGTCAAAAAACAATCCGCTTCTACTTCATCCATAAGAGAAGCCCCAGCACCTGTGGTCATCGCTATGGAAGTGATCGTCTCTTTTTTACCTACTACCTTCAGTGTCGGTAAGTTCAATTTTTCTTTCAACAGATTTAAAAGTTCTTGATACTTCCATTCTCCCTTGGCAGTACATACAAAAGGGGTTTGTGCCACAAGTGTAAAGCCTAATACTTTTTCAAACACATATCGGTTCAAGTGTGTCTGGTCAAAGTTGGTATGCATGGCGATCAGTGACTGTTGTTTCAGTATCATTTTTTCAAGTAAATTAGAAGGGTACTTCGCAAAATCAAGCTGTGTCATTTTTCCAAATATAAGCGGATGATGCACGATAAAAAGAGTACCCTCTTTGGCAGTATCGATCATCTCCTCATCTATATCCAAAGAGACGACTATTTGCGTCACTGACCGTTCCATGTGGCCTACGATCAATCCGGAGTTATCCCACTTTTCCTGGAGTTCAAAGGGACTGATTTGATCTAAATGGTCATATATGTCTTGCAATTTCATACTAATCTTTCTGCGTTTTCACTCTTTGGGACTTCTCCATCACCTGTTCAGAAAGACTCTGCTTATAGGCGATGATCTCCTCTCTTGTCTCTTCACTGGCCACTGAAACGATCTGAGCAGCAAGGATACCTGCATTTTTTGCTCCATTGAGCGCGACAGTAGCCACGGGTACACCCCCAGGCATTTGCAAGATAGAGAGTACGGAGTCCCATCCGTCAATGGAGTTGCTGGATTTGACAGGAACACCAATGACCGGCAAGGGAGACAGGGAAGCTATCATGCCGGGCAAGTGTGCAGCACCCCCCGCTCCGGCAATGATGACTTGAATACCGCGCTTGTGCGCCTCTTTCGAGAACTCAAAAAGTTTTTCTGGTGTTCTGTGTGCGGAAACGATATCCAGCTCATATCCTACATTGAACTGCTCTAACATCTTTGCAGCCTCTTGCATAACAGGAAGATCAGAGTCTGATCCCATCACTATACTCACCACTACTTTTCCCATGATTTAACCTTTAGTATATTTTTTACTTTATATGCTTTTTCGAATGCATTTTCAACCGTATCTGCCAAGACGGTCACATGCCCCATCTTCCGAGAAGGTCTGGTGGTTTTTTTACCATAAAGATGGATCTTGACCCCATCTATAGCCAGACAATCCCCAAAACCTTCATAATAGACCGGCCCTTCGTATCCTGGTTCTCCCAAAAGGTTCAGCATCACTGAGGCACTGGTGAGCTTTGTACTTCCCAAAGGCAGATCAAGTATCGCACGGAGCAACTGTTCCAATTGAGATGTCACAACACTGTCTATCGTATGATGCCCACTGTTATGCGGTCTTGGCGCAACCTCATTGATGAGTATGTGGCCTTGCTTGTCTATAAAGAACTCGATAGCCAAAAGCCCGACCATATCTAACTTTTCAATAATATCTATGGCTAATGCTTCTGCTGTTTTATCCTGTTCCTGTGTAATATTTGCTGGACAAAAGATCTCTTCAACCAAATTGGTCTGATCATTGAATGTCATCTCTACTGCAGGGAAACAACGCACTTCTCCTGCACTGTTTCTCGCAGCGATCACAGCGATCTCTTTATCGATCTCTACTTTTTTCTCGATCATAGAGGTCCCGATCAACAGTGTGTCTTCACTGCTATTGATGAGTGATACACCGCGTCCGTCATATCCGCCTTTTCGTAACTTTTGTACGAAAGGGTAGACAAGTTTTCCTGTTTGGAGTGCTTCTGTTATCTCTTCTTCATTTTCACAGCATATAAAAGAAGAAGTCGGCATAGCATGCTTTGCATAGAACTCTTTTTGCAATCCTTTATCCTGGATCAATGCCAATATATCAGGGTCAGGCACTATTTTCAGTCCTTCGGATTTAAGCTTTTGCAATGCTTCGATATTGACATTTTCAAGTTCAAACGTCAGTATATCTACAAGCTTTCCGAATTTATAGACCGTATCAAAGTCTTGAAAGTCCCCTTGTACATAGACAGAAGCGACATTGCGTGCAGCACATCCCTCATCCGGGTCAAGTACATACGAAGAAATATCCCATTTGCTGGCCTCTTGGATAAGCATCTTACCCAACTGTCCGCCGGCAATGACTCCCAGTTTTAAGCTTGAAGTTACTAGTTTTTCAATCACTGCTTAGCCTCTAACACGTTCATTACGCTCTTGCTCTTGGGCCTTATATAGCTCGGCACACCCGACAGAAAGCTCTCTTACTTTAAAGATATAGTTCTGTCTCTGAGCTTGAGAGATCGCTTTTCGTGCATCCAGTACATTAAAGGCATGAGACGCGATCATGCACTGATCATAGGCAGGGAGAGGAAGTCCCGCTTCCAGGCAGACTTCGCATTCCTTGGAGGCATCTTCAAAATGCTGAAAAAGATCTTCTACATTAGCTACTTCAAAGTGATACTTGGAGAACTCATACTCTGTCTCTTTATGTACGTCACCATATGTTGTGACAGTGTCGCCCATACGATTCCACACAAGGTCATAGACTGAATCTACCCCTTGTAAGTACATGGCAAGTCTCTCTGTACCATAAGTGATCTCCACTGCTACAGGGTCACAGGCGATACCACCCACCTGTTGGAAATAGGTAAACTGTGTCACTTCCATACCATCAAGCCACACTTCCCATCCAAGCCCCCATGCACCTAAGGTCGGAGATTCCCAGTTATCCTCTACAAAACGGATATCATGCTCTTGCAGGTTCAGTCCCAGGTACTCTAAAGACTTCAAATAAAGTTCTTGAATATTGTCAGGGCTGGGCTTGATCAGTGCTTGAAACTGATAATAGGCACCCAGACGATTAGGGTTCTCCCCATAACGTCCATCGGTCGGACGGCGTGAAGGAGCCACGTATGCAGCAGACCAGGGCTGAGAATCCAGGCTTCTCAGCAGTGTAGCAGGATGGAATGTCCCTGCACCCGAAGGGATGTCATAGGGTTGCACGATATTACACCCTTGTTCAGCCCAGTATTGTTGTAGTTTGAGGAGTAGTTCGCTAAATGTAATGGCGTTGTTGTTCATCTATATTTCTACCTAGTGTTAATTTTACAGTATTGTTTCAATCCCTGAAGAATCAAGTTCTACTTTTTTGGCTTTGCTTATACGGTCTTCTTGAAGTTTGACTCTAAGCTCATCATCCTGCAGGGCCATGATCTGTATGGCCAAATACGCAGCATTGACCGCACCTGATTTACCAATGGCCAGGGTCCCTACGGGCATACCTGCTGTCATCATCACGGTGGAAAGCAGTGCATCTTCTCCCTTGAGTGCGCCACTCTCCATAGGTACACCAAGTATCGGTTTACTCGTCGAAGCTGCCAATGCACCTGCAAGGTGTGCTGCCATGCCTGAGGCTGCGATGAACACTTGGGCCCCTTTGGCTTCTGCTTCTTTCACGTAGTTCGTAGTTCTTTCGGGACTTCGGTGTGCAGAAGAGATGATCAGTTCATAGGGGACACCAAATTTTTTCAGTGTCTCTGAACACTCAGACATAATAGTGTAGTCACTTTTACTTTCCATTACGATCGATACAAACTTCATTTCATATCCTTACTTGTTGGTTTACTCTCTTGTTCTTGCTTCATAGGAGTTGAGCTATCTACCAGACCCTTATTCTCCAATGCTTCAGCTATCTCACGTCTTAATATCGTATACCCCGGTAACTTAGCAGGTAAGAGGATATGGTTCAAGTCTCCAGAGTGAATACATTCAAACTCCTTGCCTGTTTCCGACTGCATTTTTTTAAATGTCAGCCAGTACTTTCCCTCTACTTCCTCTATCTTACCTACCTCATTGTCTACCAAGTCAACCGTAGCATCTAATGGCAAGACGATCTCTACCGTATCACCCACACAGGTTTTATCTTTACACTTCCATGTCAAACCGTCTTCCAAGACCAGTCCTGCTACCTGGTGGGTACCATACTGTATAGAAAACGCATTGGATTCTGCATCATTTCTTTCAAAAGGACGTGAAAGCAAATAGGCATCTGTAAAGCCGCGATTTTGTGTGGTGTTGAGTTCCTCTTGATAGCGTGTAGCATCAAACGTATTGGCATAGAAGTCATCTATGGCATGACGGTAGGCTTTTGTTACCACCCCTGCATAGTAAGGAGACTTGGTACGTCCTTCTATCTTCAAGGAGTCTATCACACCAGATTTGAGTATCTCATCTACATGTGATGCCATATTCATATCTTTAGCATTCATGATGTAGGTACCGATACCCTCCTCTTCATCCAGTCTGAATGTGGTACCGCTCTCAGGGTTATGGGCATAGACCTCATAAGGGAAACGACAGTCATTGGCGCAGCTTCCGCGGTTGGGCACACGACCTGTTTGCAGTGAAGAGATGAGACAACGTCCTGAGTAAGCAAAACACATCGAACCATGCACAAATATCTCCAATTCCAAGTCAGGCAGATGATGCTTGATGGCTTCACAGTCTTTCAGACTTATTTCACGCGCAACGATAATACGCTTTACCCCAAGGTCATAATAGACCTCTGCATCCATGGCATTCATCACATTGGCTTGTGTAGAAAGATGAATAGGGATATCCGGTGCGATACGGTGTGCTATCTTTACCACACCCGGGCTGGAGACGATCAGTGCGTCAGGTTTAAGCTCAGCGATCTTGGCGATATGGTTCTCATAGAGTTTCATTTGTGAATTAAATGGAAATGAGTTCACGGTAGCATACACTTTTTTACCGCGTGCATGGGCATAGTCTATACCCTCGGCGTAGGAATCTATATCGAACTCTTTACCCGAACGGATACGCAATGAGAAGGTACTGGTACCGCCATATACAGCATCAGCGCCATAGTTGAGCGCGATCTTCAACTTCTCTAAATTACCTGCTGGTGCTAAAAGTTCTACTTTATTTTGTGCTGTCATTTTATTCCTGAAATACGATCCCCGTCATTCTGGCGCTAATCCTAAAATGACGAATACCGTTAAAATATTACTCTTATTCTATCCTATTAGTGGTAAAAAACAGTTTTTATGCTAAAATCACCCCATGAGAATAGATATACATAACCACACAACACGTTGCAACCATGCTGAAGGTACTGTCGATGAGTACATCCAAAAAGCCATAGAGTTGGGTATAGATATTTATGGGTTTTCTGAACATGCGCCGATGGATTTTGACCCACACTACCGTCTTGCATTCGAAGAGATGCAAGCCTATACGGATGATATCCTAACTGCCAAAGTACGGTATAAGAATGAGATCAAAATATTATTTGGTTATGAAGTGGACTATCTTCCGGGACACATGGACGATCGTGTTCTACATGCAACCGTAGACTACCTTATAGGCTCCGTACATTTCATAGATAAATGGAGTTTTGACAATCCTGAGTTTATCGCCGGATGGAAAAACAAAGATATAGATGAGATATGGAAAGCCTATTTTGAAGCCACTGAAGCGATGGCAAAGTCCGGAAAATTTGACATTGCAGGACACCTCGACCTCATCAAAGTATTTAAATTCATGCCCAAACAGGATATACGACTCTTGGCAAAAAATGCATTGCAAGCCATTAAAAAATCCAATATGGTCCTGGAAGTCAACACCGCCGGTCTTCGAAAACCGATAGGAGAACTTTATCCGTCACGCGCACTGATGGAAGAGGCGTATGCGCTTGATATCCCTATTACTTTCTCTTCTGATGCCCATGCCGTTGATCAGATCGGATTTGGGTATGACCTTGCAACTGCACAAGCCAAAGAGATCGGCTATACAAAAGCTGCTACTTTTGAAGACCGAGATAGACAATTGGTTACTTTTTAAGCACAAACACTGATGTAACTAATTGATTTATGGCTACAATATAGGATAATTTTAATTTAGGAGTAGTTACATGGGTAAATTTGTTAACAATACAGATGAATTTTACAAATATTGTGAGGAAAATGAGGTAGAGTTTGTAGATTTTAGATTTACAGACATTAAAGGTGCATGGCACCACATTAGTTACAGAATGAGTGCCGTTGAGGCATCAATGATCGACTCAGGTCTTCCGTTTGATGGTTCATCGATCGACGCTTGGCAACCAATTGAAAAATCAGATATGCTACTTCAACCAGATGTAGAGACTGCTTTTTTAGATCCATTTACTGCTGACAGCACGATCATCGTTATCTGTGATGTTTACGATATCTATAAAAACGAACTTTATGCTAAATGTCCAAGATCTATCGCCAAGAAGACGCTTGCTCACATGGAAGAAACTGGTGTAGGTGACACAGCATTCTTCGGTCCTGAAAATGAATTTTTCATCTTTGATGATGTGAAATTTAGAGATGATGTAAACTCTTCTTATTTTAGAGTAGATTCTGAAGAGGGTGGCTGGAGTAGAGATACTGAATATGAAGGCGGTAACATGGGTCACAGACCAGGCACTAAAGGCGGTTATTTCCCAACAATGCCAACCGACTCAATGGTAGATCTTAGAGCTGAAATGATGTTGTTGCTTGAAGAGGTAGGATTGACTGTAATGCTTGGACACCATGAAGTGGCACAGGCACAAGGTGAGATCGGTATCAAGTTTGGTACGCTTATCGAAGCTGCAGATAATGTACAAAAGTACAAGTATGTGGTAAAAATGGTTGCACACCTCAACGGTAAAACAGCAACATTTATGCCTAAACCACTTATAGGTGACAATGGTAACGGTATGCACGTACACCAATCTATCTGGAAAGACGGTAAGAACCTATTCTATAAAGAGGGTGAATATGCAAACCTTTCTGAAACGGCACTTCACTACCTTGGCGGTATCTTTAAGCATGCGAAAGCAGTATCTGCATTTACAAACCCAAGTACAAACTCATACAAGAGACTGCTTCCAGGATTTGAAGCACCGTCTATCTTGACTTATTCAAGCCAAAACAGATCAGCAGCATGTCGTATTCCGTATGGTGCAGGTGAGATGGCTACAAGAATCGAAACCAGATTCCCAGACTCTACTGCATGTCCTTACCTTGCGTTTTCTGTATTGATGCTAGCAGGACTTGACGGTATCAAGAACCAATACATTCCAGCTGGTCCAATGGATATCGATCTGTTTGAACTTACACTAGATGAAATTAGAGAAAAAGATATTGCTCAAATGCCTCATACCTTCCGTGAAGCACTTGAAGGGCTTATCGCTGATAATGACTTCTTGAAACCTGTATTTTCAGAAGACTTTATTCAAACATACCAACACTACCAGTTTGAAAGACAAGTTCTACCTGACGAAGGTAGACCAACAGCATACGAGTTTATCTCAACTTATTCTTGCTAATTTTTCCTTTCGGGCTTCTGCCCGAGAGACACTTCTTTTTTCTTCAATATATATCTATACATTCCATTTTTAAATTCTTTTGAGTTGGTGTTTTCTTTGATACTTTTCATTATAAAACCTCCTATATAGCACATTTTATAAGGTTTTGAATTGAAAGGTGAAAATTTATGGTCCGCAAACATCGCTACAGCGGATAACCTTATAAAATATGTTAGATTATAAGGTTTTTCGTTTTTAGGGAAATTAGGTAGTATATATTTTATTGAATATAAAGGCTATATATGAAAAAAATTGGATTGATTCTATTATTATTTTTAA
>AGBJ01000030.1_pt1 | contig 18428 bp, 16 predicted proteins | sample 768721 | NCBI WGS metagenome assembly AGBJ01 (sample SAMN00779238, study PRJNA67915) | hypersaline lake metagenome
AGTTACGCGATCATTAGATAGGACGCAATCGCAACAAAGTCACGATTACTACGCTAACTCTGAGTTCCCTTCAGCAGGAAGCTCAAAACGCTTGCGTTTTCATAGGGTGAAAGTATAGCTAAGAGATACTTAAAAATGGGGAGACTCAGTCCTGACAGACCCAGGCACTCTCGGTACAGAGTTTGTCGAGATATCCGCTCGCTTCGCTTTTGCCGGAGATCAATGCTTTTTTAAAGTTGTCATAGGCTTTCATTTTATCGTGGGTGACTCCCTCTCCCCATGCATACAACACCGCCACATTCACCTGGGCAGAGCTGTCACCCATACTGGCTGCTTTTTGGAAAAGTTCAAAGGCCTTTTTCTGGTCTTTTGGAACACCTTTGCCTTCCATATACAAAGTAGCAAGATTGTTATAGGCTTGCATCACACCTGCTTCAACAGCTTTTTCATACCAGTATCTTGCTTTTTCATACCCGTGGTCCATACTTTCTCCCGAAGCATGATAGAGTTGTGCCAAATTATACTGGGCCGGACCGTTTCCCTGTTTGGCTGCTTTTTCGTACCATTTTTGTGCTTTGACCATATCTTTCTGTACGCCTTTGCCGTTCGCATAGATCAGTCCAACATTGTACTGTGCTTTGGGGTTGCTTTTTTTAGCCAAGGTATAAAAGGTATTGAGTGCTTTGATATAGCCACCGTTGTTGTAGTCTTCTACTGCTTGCTTGAAATCATTTGCAAGCAGACTTACAGTAGCGATGATGAAGATAAATAGGTATTTCATGGTTCCCTCTTTCAACTATTGGATCAATTATATCAATGTCTCTGCAATAAATGTCTTAGTGACCTTACCGCCAAACCGGTAAACACCCTCTTCATAGCTCACATACAGTTCCTCTCCGCTTGTAGGATGTACCTTCATCTTATCAGGCACTTTACCTTCTTTATGACAGCGTATGAAACAGGCTACCATGCCTGTTCCACATGCCAAGGTTTCGTCTTCCACACCACGTTCATAGGTACGGACATAGAGTGCATCCTCTTTTATCGTACAGATGTCCACATTCGCATTATACTTGTGGCGTAAAACGCTTGCTTCTTCTAGGTTAAATTCATCTATATTGTCTCTCAGAGCTACGATATGCGGTACGCCGGAATTTATCAGCCACCACTTTTCTCCATACTCTTCTATATCCTCACTGATGATATCAGGTGGAACCATATCGCTCACGACATAAAGCCCGTTGATCGTTGCGCGTATCACCCCTGCACCGGTTAAAAACTCTGCTTTATTGTTTTTGGCGATTCCCTTTTCATGCGCAAAATGTGCTACAGCACGACTTGCATTACCGCACATATCTGCCGCACTGCCATCCGAGTTATAAAATTCCCATTCAAAATCATAGTCAGGGTGGGGCAATACCACTACCAATCCGTCGGCTCCGACACCATTTTGTCTATGGCACAGTTTTTTTGCAAGTTCCGACCGGTCTGCTTTTTCTTGTGCTACGAACATCACAAAATCATTACCGCTGGCTGAATATTTAGTTACTGTCATTAAGTATCTCCTCTTTCACACGTTCACATTCTTTTTCTAATTGCGTAAGTGTACCACTATTATCTATAACATAAGTAGCGCGTTGACATTTTTCTTCTACAGGTATTTGGGTATTGATCCTTTTACGTGCCTCTTCTTCACTGTACCCGTCACGCTGCATAAGGCGTGCTAATTGCTGCTCTTTCGTCGTATAAACGACCAAAGATCTTTCAATGGGGTACCGCTCATTCTCAAAGAAAAGAGGGATATCAATAAAATAGGGTTTTTTGAATTGATCCTGCTGTTCAGAGAGCCTCTCGATCTCTTTATAGATAAGCGGATGAAGCAACGCTTCAAGCGCTTCACGTTTGCTACTGTCTGAGAAGACCATAGCCCCCAGCGCTTTTCTGTCTACCTTCCCCTCTTTCACCAATTCGCTCCCGAACAATTCTGCAATCGCCTGATGCTGTTCATCGAGTATCTCGTGAGCGATCTTGTCTGCATCTATAATATGAAATCCCAAAGAGGCAAGCTGTGCTACCACGGAACTCTTCCCCGTAGCAATACTTCCCGTAAGTGCAATAGCATACTTAAAAGCCATTACCATCTCTTATAGGATTGCAGCTGCATGTGGTCATAACCGTAAATATCATTTCTAAACTGTAAGACCCCGTCATAGTCCACATAGGCAGTCAGATAGATGACATCTACGGGAACTCTGTTGGGTATGTTCATATATGATTTTCTCTTTCCTTTAAGTATCGTTTGAGACTTCTCAAAATCTACATTATCATTAAAAGTAGCGAAGGTCTTTAAGAGTTCTATGGGCTGATCCAAACGGATACATCCATGACTGAAAGCCCTAACATTCCGGTCAAAAAGGCTTTTGGTCGGGGTATCATGCATATACACGGAGAACCGGTTTGGAAAAAGAAATTTCACTTTCCCCAAAGCATTGTGATAACCCGGTGTCTGTGCAAAACGAAACGGTAATGTTTTACTGTAACGGTACCGTCCCCAATTGACAGAGCGGCCACTCACCTTTTTGGCATCTTTTCCCCAGCCTGTATATATCTCTATTTTCTCTTTAGCCATGGCATTAGGATTTCTAAGCAGCTTGGGGATCATCTCATTTTGGATAATACTCTTGGGGACGTTCCAGTGCGGGTTGAGTACAATGGTCCGTACGGTATTGGAAAATATCGGTGTAGGATTTTGTCTTGTGCCTGTGATCACTTTCATTTTCAGACGTAACGCCTTGTCTTCTTCAAAAAAGAGTGTAAAGGCCGGTATATTGACCATAATATGGCGTTTGCTATGACGCTCATGAAGCCATTTGATACGGTCCAGATTCAAACGTATCTGTTCTATACGTTTTTCTATAGGTACATTCAGTGCAGCAATGGTCTCCTTCCCAATGACTCCATCATCGTTCAGGCCATGGCGTTTTTGAAAATGGATGATCGCCTCTTTTAAACACTCGCCGTATCTATTTTCTTCTTGGCTTCTGCATGATCCATAATCTTCCGTGATGCGAAGTCTCTTCCGCAGTAATGGTACCATAGCATGGGTGTCCCCTGGTTGTAATGCTTGATCAAGCGCTATCTCGGTCCATCCGCCATTCTTTTGAAGTTCCAGATATTTTATAAGTGCTTCTTTAAGTTCTTTGTAACGATACTCTTTGGGTTCTGCCTGTGCGAACATATAAGATAGACTGCCTCTCAGCACTGCATTTTCGAGAAGAGAAACAGGACCGAATGCAGGCTTATAGGTCACCCACCCCGCATAGATACCTTTCGCTTTTAAATTATGGAGTCGGTCTTGGAAGGCACCCCAGTTAATACTGCCATATAAAGTATACGTTGCATATGCTTGATAGAGTCGGGAGATTTTAAACTCAAGGTCCACTTTTTGGGCCAATGTACCATTGGAGCCATAGACCTCCTTGACGGTTTGCTCCAAATCTATAGCATCTTGATAGAGTGCTGAGCTACGATCAAGGGCTTTATCTTCTTTGATCAGTGTGAAAAGCTCTCTACTCAAGGAAGAGGGGTCATCTTCATCTATCCATACCGGCACAAACAGGAGTTGCATATATAATTTGTTTAAAAAACTCTTGGGAGGTTGTGTTTCTAATGTATGGATCATCACGGTGGATGCTGCCTCATGAAACTGTACATTGTTCGTTGCGCCTGCACCTTGCGGGAATAGGAAAGCGGTCATAAGTCCGAGGCACCACCATACATGTTTTACGCTATCTTTTATCCTTCTCATTGCTTTTCCATTTCATCATTGGTTTATACACGAGTATATCAGAAAATTCTATCAAAATAATTTTAGCTCTTAAAAACTACGGCTAAAAGCTATCCTTTACAAACATTCTAAGATCTTGAAAAGCGCTGTCCGTCTCTCTTTGACATCAGGACAGATGGCAGAGGAATTCACTGTAGGATTCCGGTGCTGTTCAATTACCAGATCAGATCATAGACATATGTATCATCCTCGAATAGCAAGCCTCTTATGCTTAGTGATCTATCTGGTTGACTTCTATCTTACCTGCTTCATCTGCGCGCAAGGCAATAAGTGTTGAACCTACTTCTATCTCCATCGTCTGCTTGGCGATGGAGCAGCCCTTGATAAAGAGTGTTTCACCGCGTATCACTCCAAAGGAGTTCAATCGGTCTTTGAGGGCTTTATCTGCATGGATCTTCACGATCTCTGCTTTATCCCCTTTATGTAATTCACTTAATACCATCTTATACTCCTGTCATCATTAGCGTCACACGGTACGCTATAAAACTCAATATCCAAGCCGTTGCAGTGGTCATCACAAAAAGATAGGCCAGGTATTTCCATCCGCCTGCCTCTTTAGCAAAGACCATGGAAGCAGCCAGACATGGCAAGTATATCATGACAAAGACCACAAAGGCTATGGCTGCGGCAAACGGGATGTTCGCTTTTATCTGTTTTATCAGTCCTTCATTGCCTTCATCCACTTCCTCTCCCAATGCATAGAGTACACCCAGGGTAGAGACCACTACCTCTTTTGCTGCCAGTCCCGTTTCAAGTGCTACGGCCATTCTCCAGTCAAACCCAAGCGGAGCAAAGAAGGGTTCAGAAGCATGTCCTATTTTACCCAAGTAGCTCTCTTCAAGTAGCTGTGCAGAGAGTTCATTGTGTAACTGCGTCTTCGCCGCATCACTGCTTGCTTGTGCTATCTTGGTTTCATACTGCGCTTCTAGTGCACTGTTCTTAGGATAGTTCCCTGCGAACCAGATGAGTATCGCTGCAGCCAAAATGAAGGTTCCTGCTTTTTTAAGGTAAGACTTTGCCTGGCCATACACGGTGTGCCAGATGAGCTTCATTGAGGGCATACGATATTTTGGCATCTCCATCACAAACGGTTCATCTTCCCCCTTGAAAACAAACATTTTCAGTACTTTGGCAGCAAACAGGCCTAAAATAGCCCCTGATATATAGATAATAAATAAGATATTTCCTGCTTTTTCTTCTGCAAAGAATGCACCTGCAAAAAGCACATAAATAGGCAGTCTGGCACCACAAGACATAAATCCTATGATGAAAAGTGTGATCAGCCTGTCTTTTTCGTTTTTAAGTGTACGTGCAGCCATATAGGCGGGCACAGAACATCCAAACCCTGTGACCAAAGGGATGAAGCTTTTTCCGTGCAGTCCGAACTTATGGAAAAAACCATCCAGCAAAAAGGCCACACGGCTCATATAACCTGTCGTCTCCAGCAGGGCAATACCTATAAACAGTATCAGTATATTGGGCAAGAACATGATAACTGCCCCTACACCCGCTATCATCCCATCTGCAACCAGTGAACCCAGTTCACCTCCACCCAGTACTGACTTGGCCTGATCTCCTAGCCACCCAAAGGCCATATCGATATAATCCATAGGAACAGATCCCAGTTCAAAAGTCAGCTGGAACAATCCCCACATAAAAAACAAGAAAAGCGGTATGCCAAGAATCTTGTTGATGAGAAGATTGTCTATCTTTTGTGTCAGGTTTTTAGCTTTCATCCCCGTTACGGACATCACTTCCATCTTTGCACCTTTTGCAAACGCAAAATGTTCATCGGCAAAGATCTCATCCAGATCTTTGGTGTTATGATGCACATAAAGGTGACTGAGTCCTTCTCTCACAATGGGCAGCATCTCTATCCAGATAGGTTCATCGTGCATTTTTTTATACATATCTGCATCTTCCTGCAGCAGTCGGACTGCCAATTGACGGTAGGGGATCGTACTTTGATACTTCTTCTCTTTTAAAAAGGTAATGATGGTTTCTATCTCTTCCTCTATAGGGTCACTATAGACGATCTTTGCACCCGTCTCCTCTTGTTCATACACTTCAATGATGGCTCTTTTAAGTGCTTCCACTCCGGTTTTTTGTGCGGCTGACGTTTTAATGCAAGGTACGCCGAGTATAGCTGAAAGCTGTTTTTCATCTATCTCTATCCCTTCCTTTTGTGCTTCATCATCCATATTGAGTGCTACAATGACTTTCTTGCCCGTTTCAAGAAGCTGCGTGGTAAACAGTAAATTTCTCTGAAGGTTCGTAGAATCCACGACATTGACTATGATGTCATATTCATCACTTTGCAAAAAGCTTTTGGTGACTTTCTCTTCTATGGTATATTCCGTTAAAGAGTAGGCCCCAGGGAGGTCAATGATGTGTATTTCGTACTCTTTACAGCTCACTTCATCACAAATTTTAAATTCTACTTCTGTTTTATCTACTGTTACACCTGAGAAGTTACCTACTTTGAGTGTGGCATTGGATATAGCATTAATAAGTGAACTTTTCCCTACGTTTGGCTGTCCTGCCAATGCTATGATTATTTTTTCCACTTATATTCCTTATGGAGTATTATAACTTATATAAATGATAACTATTATCACTAATCCGAATTGGGGTGAAGTATAGTCTACCTTCTCTTAAAAAAGAATTAAATTGATAATAACTCTCAATTTAAAAGCGTGGCACCCTTTAAAAGGACAAGCCTTTTAAGAATTCCCCGGCTTCACCGCCAAATACTTTGTCGATCTTCTTCTGTAGCTTCTCATCTATTTTATCTTTGATCAGCTCAGTGGTATCAATGGTGACTTTTGGGTCGTTCACCGATCCTTTTATCTTTCCTCTTACCGTGTGTTTTTCATAAACAAACTGGAACTTGGCTGTATTGGTGTTATTTGCTTTATTCAGCCTTCCTTCTGTAATGTCAATGCTGCTCCGTGTTCCTATTGCATGCAATGTATATGCAGTGATATTTTTGTGTATATCTGCATGAAACTTGGTGGACGAGAAGATCACACGTGCAGGATCTTTCCCTATCGCCATGCTTATCATACTGGTGAGGCTGCTTGGTTTGATCTGGAAGGAGGCAATATCGAGATCCACCACACCGGATTTTCGTTCCAGGTTGTATTTTGCTTTTCCTGACGCCGATCCCAAAAAGTTCTTTTTATGCCCGAGTGTCCCCAAAATATTTTCCAAAGGCACACCCTCTATCGTACTGACCAGGTCATCCCCAGTAAGGGTATAAGTGATCTTGCCGCCTAGAGAAGTCGTTACCCCTGTGATCTGTACAACTTTGTCTTTCGTCAACTCTCCTTGCAGGAGAAGCGGTCCGTAGAGTGTTTGACCTATCAGCGGTTGCACTTCCTTTAGGCTTGGGATATCGATAGTATAAGCACTTTTCAGGGTCTGCTTTTGTGCATCATAGACCATATGATCCAGGGTGATATCTCCCACGGAACTCTTCACTGTGGTATTGATAGTTCCTTTTCCCGCCTTGAATGTCCCGGAAGACTCTACGACTGCATCCATCGTAAATGCCTCTCCTGTCAATGTTTTCATCGCATCCGGCTGCGCTACCAGTTTGCCGCTTTTAAGAGAGAAAGTACCCTCTTTCGGGTCAAGGTTCGTAAAATCTATATGACTCTCTACGGTTCCTTTGACATACACAGGCAGTCCGATCAAAGCAAGTACCTTCTCTATAGAGAGCTCAGAAGCATCCACCTTCGCTGTCTTGCTGTCGTAAGTAAACGCCACTTCTTTACCCAGTCCTTCTGTCACGCCCGAGATACTCAATGTATCTGTGAGTTTCAGTGAGCCTTTTGCACTGACCGGTGTAGCCTTCAGTGCTTTTGTCTTCGAGATCAATGCATTGATATCATGAATGAGGATATCATACTCTGAGAGCAAACTTTTTTGTTTCAGGTCGAACGCGAATGCAGAGAATGTCATGTTCGTAAGGGTTGACACTATTCTGCCGTCTCCCGTAAGCAGTTCATCGTCTATCTTCCCTTTGGATTCGAAGGTAAATGTATTCTCTTCGGGAATCTTGTATCCGGCCGTTTTTTCTACGGTCTTAGGATTGAATACCCCTTTGTCGATCTGTAAAGTATAGGTACCGGACTTTTCTTCCAGCTCCTCCAGCAGCAAGCTTCCGCTCAGTTCGCCTTTTGCATAGTCAGGCTGTTTGAGGAACGCAAGAAGTTTCTCTAATGAGAGCTTCTCTAAAGTGATCTTCGCTGTTTCACCCAGTGTAAAATCAAGTGTACCGCCCAAAGAGTGGCTCGCACCTGTCACGACCGTTTTTTCCTCTTGCTTCTGTACATTCCCTTCTATTTTGAAAGGGCCTGCCAGCGTATTCTTTGTCAAGATACGCATATCTTGTACATCGAGGCGGTACGCTGCTTTCAATTCCTCGGAAGCCATATCCATGACCGCATCTTTGATCTGCAATGCAAAAAGGTTACTTTGTACATCGCCTACCAGTTGGATGTGTTTCCCCTCAAGCGCAGCATCCACTCTTCCCTCTACGTAACTTTTTTCAGGAAGCATATAGTGATAGAGTTCTTTCACCAATGCACGGTTGAAAAAGGCCTTGTGAAGGACAATATGTCCATAGCCGTTTGCTGCATCTTCACCCATTTTAGGCATATTGATCTCTGCATCTATCTTCCCTTCTGCCAAAGCAGGGTGACCCAGGAGTTGCAACACTTCTGCAAACTGTGCCCCTTTCATATGCACTATGATCTTCTGGGCACTCTCATCGATAAGGTTGAAACGGTAGTCTAAGGCTGCCCCAAGAGCCGTACCTTGCCCTTCTATATAGATATCTTCAGAAACCCCTTCAAAGTCTCCTTTGATATCTGCATCTTTTACCTTGATCCCCTCATAGGAAAAGCGGTCCGTTTTGATATGATAGTTCCCTTCAAATGACTGCTTCCATAGATCATGCACTGTCTCTACATGTACAAGAGCCTGCTTGTTGAGGATGAGGTCCAGACTTGAGGTTCCTGATTCAAGTTTCAAGGCACTGACCTCAACAGGCATGCCTATCTTCTCTTCGAGCTTCTGCTGAACATAGGGTTTAAGCATCTCATTTCCTGTGGGAGAGAAAATAAAAATCAAAATACCGCCCAGACCGAGCACTAAAAACAATACGATCGAAATTGATATGGTTAGTAATTTATTCATGCCCTATTATACTAAAATAATTATATAACTGCTAAAATATGCCATGCATTTTATATTTGGTTCACCTTATCTATTGGTTCTATTGTTATTGCTGCCCTGCTTTCTCTGGTGCAAACAGTACAGCAAACCCTACTATTTTCCCAAATTGTCATGGGTGACAAGACAGAGCCCTCTTTTAAGCTGGGAACCCTGGCTGAAAATGGCACTCTTTACCCTGATGGTCTTTGCCCTTGCCAACCCTTTTGTCTATGATGCGCGTGCCGATCAGCATAAAAAAGGCCGTGACCTCATCCTGGCCATCGATGCGAGCGGATCTATGGCGCAAAGCGGATTTGATGCCAAAAACCGGCTTAGAACCAAATATGAAACGACACTGGATCTTTCCAAAGACTTCATCAAAAAACGTTTTGATGACAACATGGGTATTGTCGTCTTTGGTACCTTTGCCTATACCGCCTCCCCGCTGACCTATGACCTGGAGTCACTCTCATACCTGCTAGAGATGACCAATGTCGGACTCGCCGGAGAAAGTACGGCTATAGGGGATGGCATTATGCAGTCCATCCGTACACTCTCCTATGGTCAGGCACAGAACAAAGCCATCATCCTGCTCACCGACGGGTACCATAACGCAGGAAAATCTTCTCCCAGGGAAGCGGTGAAAAAAGCGAAGGCGGCAGGGATCAAGATCTATACGATCGGTATAGGAAACAAATCTGATTATGATGCTGCTCTCCTGGAGACCATTGCCAAAGCAAGCGGAGCAAAAAGTTATGCTGCCTCTTCAGCAAAGATACTCTCACAGGTCTATGAAGAGATACATGCGCTTGAACCCAGTGCCATACGCAGTGAAAACTACCTTAACCAGAGAGTGCTCATGGCGTATCCTTTAGGGCTGGTTTTTATCTTACTGCTACTCTGGGTACTAAGTAGCAAAAGGGGTGAAAAATGACACTTCTGACCCCAAGTTTTTTATGGTTGCTGCTTCCTCTGATCCTGCTTCTATGGAGCAGCTCACGTAAACTGATCCCCTCCGTGCATCTCATTGTGCTGATGCTTATTGTTTTGGCACTGAGCCGTCCTGTACAGGAAGAGGCACTGCAAGAAGCCAGTATAGAGGCAAAAGATATCATCATTGCGCTGGATGTCTCTTACTCTATGAAAGCCGAAGACATTAGCCCTACCCGCTATGATTTTGCAAAAGAGACCATCGCCGCCTTACTTCAGCAAAACCCCGGTGACAATATCATGCTCATTGCCTTTACCACCAACCCTTTACTGCTTTCTCCGCCTACCACAGACCATACACTCATCCAAGTGGCACTGCAAAACCTTAACCCGGAGTTCATCCTGACCAAAGGGACCTCTTTGGAAAAACTGTTTAAAAAACTGGCTGCCATGAAAATGGGACATAAAAACCTTGTACTTATGACCGATGGAGGAGAAGAGACGTCTCTTGACAAACTCTCACCCCTGGTACATCAAGCTGATATATCCTTAACGATCTTAGGGCTTGGAACCAAGCAGGGAACCACCATACAGAATAAAGACGGCAGTCTGCTCAAAGACCAGGAAGACAACCTTGTCATCTCTCGTGTCAATCCTATTTTAGCATCGCTGGCCTCCTCTGTCTCCGGTACCTACATCACCCCCTCAACTTCTGTCCAATCTACCGCAGCTAAACTCAATGATGCACTGCAAAGCAATGAATCTCAAGCACAAAATGTGCAAAAAATGCAACGCCATTACCGAGAGCTCTACCAGATACCTTTAAGCCTGGCACTCTTGTTTTTCTTTATGGTACATACACGTGCGGTCAAATATCTCTTGATGCTTTTTGCCTTATTTGGTTCTCAGGCTGAAGCCTCTATCCTTGACAATTATCATCTGAACCGTGCCTACAGCAGCTACAAAAGTGCTGACTTGAACGAAACAAAGCAGCAGCTCAAAAAGGTAAAAGTGCGGTCCCTCCAGAGTCAAGTACTGCTGGCCAATACCTACTACAAACAACGTGCCTTTAAAAAAGCCATTCAGACCTACAAATCCATCCGTTCCACCTCACCACAGATCAAACAGCAGCTTTACTATAATATCGCCAATGCCTATGCTATGATGGAGTCCTATGACAAAGCCAAAATTTACTATACTAAAACATTACAATTAGGTGAAGATCCGGATACAATTCACAATTTAAAGCTTGTGGCACTGCTGCAGGACAAACAGAGTGCAGACTTGGGCATTGCCCACCCTAAGTCCCAGGACTCCTCTTCTTCTAAAAGCGAACCCCAGGAAGCACAAGAGGAAAAAGAGTCAAGATCTGAAGATGACCCCAGTTCGGGAAGTGGCGGCGGCGGAGAGAGCCAGACCCAAAAAGAGCAAGAGAAGAGCAAACTCCGTAGCGACGGCAGTGAAGAACAACACCCCTTAGGGTCTAAAGTCTATGAGCTCATTAATGAAGGATATATACGTGAAAAACAACCCTGGTAAGCACTGTGTGCATCTACTCTTTTTACTTCTAAGCTTTAGCATGCTTCAAGCAGAAGATTTCACCTATGCCTATCATGTGGACAAGCAAAGTCCTTATGTCAAAGAGCCCGTGGTGCTTACCTTTGATATCAATCAAACCAACCATGATGTCGTATTGCTCTTTAACTTTACACTGAACAAGAGTGATGATTACACATTCCAAAGACTTGATATCAAAGAGAGTGACAGCTATCATGATCTCAAGATACACTATGTCTACCTAATTTACCCATTAAGATCCGGTGACCTCAACCTTACGTTCAACCTTATTAAAAAGGTCACCACCGATGAGAGTGTTGCGTATAGTTTTTCCGGAGACAGGGATAATGTCAAAGGATTGGTCACAGTTGACAGCAATGTTGCTCTACCACCTGTACAGTTGAACGTCAAACCTTTGCCGCCAGGGACAACGTTTGTAGGCGACTTCAGCCTGACACACAGTATTAAAAAGCACCAGGCGAAAGCGTATGAACCCTTACCTATGCAAGTACAGATCAAAGGGGTGGGCTACCCTCCTCTGCTAGATTCACTCCTTCCGCAAGAGGGAAACTTTACACGCTTTACAGAAGAACCCCTCATAACCTCTTTTGTAAGCGCAAAAGGAACACAAAGCACTGTCACTTACCCTATGGCACTCTCTCATAGTAAAAGCTTTACCCTCTCTCCTATCATCCTCAAGGCATTCAACCCCAAAACAGAAAAAAGCTATACCCTCACTGTACCGGAACAGCATTTTGATATCCAGAGCGTAGCAACCGAGCGCTTAGTTGACACCGTAGATACACCGAACCTCCTCAAAGAGGACTGGTCCTGGCTCAGCACACTGCTGGGGTACCTTGTAGTATTTGCTGCGGGGTATCTCACTGCTGTCAGCATAAAATGGAAAAAGAAAAGCAATGCTGCCATGCAGCACCCCTTGATACAAAAGATACAAGCGTGTAAAGATGAAAAAGGGTTACTCCAAGTGCTTATCGCAGCGGATGATACACGTTTTACGCCAAGTATAGAGAAATTGGAAGCTTCTTTATATGGAAATGGTAAAATCAACTTGAAAAAAGTCAAACAAGAGGTAGAAGAACAACTATGAATGAACAGATACACAGACTCAAAAAAGAATTAAGCAAAGCGGTTATAGGACAGGAGGTCATGATAGAAGGGCTGCTCATAGGGCTGCTTTGTGATGGGCATATCCTTGTTGAGGGGGTGCCGGGGCTGGCAAAGACCACAACGATCAATGCACTCTCGCGCGCGCTTGGGCTAGACTCCAAACGTATACAGTTCACCCCCGACCTCTTGCCTTCTGACATCATCGGTGCGCAGATCTATAATCCTCAAGACCATAGCTTCAGCATTAAAAAGGGTCCTCTTTTTACAAACCTGCTCTTAGCGGACGAAATTAACCGGGCCCCAGCAAAAGTACAGTCTGCCCTACTTGAAGTGATGCAGGAGAGACAAGTTACCATTGCGGATGAGACGTTTCAACTGGAACGTCCTTTTCTGGTCATGGCTACACAAAACCCGATAGAACAAGAGGGTGTCTATGCCCTTCCTGAAGCTCAGCTGGACAGGTTTATGATGAAGATCGTCGTACGGCACAACAGCGAAGAAGAAGAACTGGAGATCATGCGAAAAGCCGCCAGTAAAAGTTTCGATGAAGTCAACCCCGTACTTACGATAGAAGAGCTTCATGGTCTTCAAGAAGAGATCAGTCAGATACATATAGACAAAGAGCTTGAACGCTATATGGTACAGCTAATTGCAGCCACAAGAGAGCCAATGAAGTTTGGTCTTGAGCGTATAGCTGACAATGTGATGTTCGGAGCCAGTCCAAGAGCTTCCATTGACCTCTACAAAGCTGCCAAGGCCAAAGCCTTTTTACGGGGTAATGACTTTGTAAGTCCCGCCGATATAGGCGCAGTTGCACATAATATCCTACGTCACCGTATCGTGCTTTCCTATGAAGCTAGAGCCAAAGGGATAGATTCTGATGAGATCATCTCTGCGATCATTGAGACCTTACCTATCCCCTAATGAATACCAATCAAAATGCCTATCAGTGGAAGGCACTCCAACTTAAAGCAAGACATCAGGTCTACACGTTGCTTAGTGGACATAACCTTTCCAAGCTCCATGGAGAGGGGTATGACTTTGCGGAGCTGAGAGAGTACCAAGTGGGGGATGACATTAGAAAAATAAACTGGACCATCAGTGCGAAGCTGGGGAAACCCTACATCAAAGAGTTACATGCCAACCGTGAACTCTCTGTGGTCGTAGCTGCATTGATGGATGCCAGTCTCTATTTTGGGTCAGGCAATGCGAAGCAGACAAAACTTGCAGAGGTTGCTACCCTTCTGGGCTACGCTGCACAACAGAACAGTGATCTTTTTACCGGGCTGAATTATACGCAGAAAAGGACCGATGCGACACCTCCCACCAAACAGTTGTATCATATAGAGCAATTCTCTAAAACCCTTTTTGAAACCTCTCTTCTCAACACTACCCTTGACTATACTACCGTAACGCAAGACCTTTTCAAAAGAGTATACAAGCCTTCACTGCTCTTTATCCTGGGTGATTTTCTTGAAGAGATAGATCTGTCGCTTCTGGCACAAAAGCATGAAGTCATTGCCGTTGTGATCAGAGACAGAGAAGAAGAAATACCTAAAAAACTGGGAGAGGTAACGCTCTCTTCTCCAAAAGACAACAAGAAGATAGATACCTATTTTGGCCAAAGAAGCAAGGAAAAATATCTTGCAAATCTCAAAGCACATGATGAAAAGCTCATGGAACACTTTGCCCGCTATGATATCCGCTCTGTAAAGATCTTTACAGAGGATGAGGTGGTAAGTAAACTGTTAGGGCTGTTTGTATAGCTAAAAGCGGGCACTCTCTACGCTGCAGATACCTAACAAAGGCTGCATTCTTTTGAAAAAAACCTTTAGTACTCGCATTATTTTAAAAGATCCCTATAATTTTTGTTCGCATTGAATTTAAATTTGTCTTCTACTGCCATGATACGTTCATCCCCTGCTTTATAAGCTTTTTTTAAACGTTTCATGATTTTAGCCTGTTCTTTTTCTTTCGTGATCTTATGCTGCTTGAAAAATTTCTTCACTCCTATCCAGTGATCTTTTTCCATCTCAACACTCTCTTCTTCGGAAATAATCTCTATCGTATCTTCTTCAGGTTTTTTTTGCTCCAATTGATGCATATAGAGTGTGCGCATCTCATAAAATGCCTCTTTAAGCAAATCTATCTCTCCTTTGAGTGTCGTAGAGATTTGTTTATTGGATTTTTTGAGATCTTTTACCGTACCTTTAAGTACAGAGATAGTCTCATCTTTGGCTTTGAGTAAAGCTTCATACTCAACCATGCTGGTTTGTGGAACAGAAGCAGATGTTAGTGTGGGAGAGGCTGTTTTGGAGGTTACGCTATTTTCTTTTTTAGGAGGTGTTGCTTCTTTTTTCACTGTTTTGTCAACGACAATGTAAAGTTTTCCTTCCACATTCTTCGCTGTCAAGATACCCCGTTTGATCTTTGCATAAACTGCTTGCCTTGAGATACCTATCTCTTGTGCATACTCAGCAGGCTTCATCAATTTTTCCATATTCATCCCTATTTACAGTTTTGTAAATGATAGCATAAAATGTATGAAAGGTTTACAGGGGGTTTCCAGCGCATGCTGGAGAAGTACTATTTTTGGGTGCCATCAAGGACAGGCACAAAAAGGCATTGCTCTATCGATTCAGAAGTAATACGTCCGTTTTTCTTATAGTATCGGGTGATAATATGATAATTTTCCGCTGCTTCTACCGGCGCAACCAAAATGCCCCCTTCGGCCAGCTGTTCAAACAATACTTCAGGTATCTCTTTGGCTGTGGCCGAAAACAGGATACGCTCAAATGGGGCATACTGCTTCCAGCCTCTTTGCCCATCATCAAAACGTGTAATGATATTATGCATCTCAAGAGCAGAAAAACGGCTTCTTGCTTCTTTCAGTAGTTCATCTATACGTTCTATGGTAAATACACGACGACATACCTTACTCAGGATCGCTGCCTGATAGCCAGAGCCACATCCTATCTCCAGTACAGAGTCGATACCGTCAAGCTCTAAATGCTGTGTCATCTTAGCCACAGTAAGCGGAGAAGATATCCACTGGCTTGCCGCTAAAGGAAGTGCATCAAGCTGGTAGGAGAGGTGCTTGAACTGTGCAGGCACAAATACCTCTCTGTCAACAGCCAGGAATGCCTCTTTCACATGTGCTTCCAGTGCAAAATGTTTTTCTATATCTTCTACAAGCTTCTGCTGCTTCATCTCTTTTATCATCGATTTAAATACCCTGTCCCAAATAATGCGAAAATTCTATCTAAAATCTAGTTAAAAAGGCTTTTTAGCTTGTCCAATAGACCTGGCTCTTCGATGCCTTTGTCTTCATTGTCCATGTTTTTATGCCGCTTGCACCCCATCTCACTTCCCTGTTCACAGGCTTTTTGATAATACATTTTTTCCATGGCTCTGTTTTTTTCTACGCCAAACCCGCCTCTATAGATGATCGCAACATTGATACAGGCATCCTTGCTCCCCAATACGCATGCCTTTTCATAATACTCTCTGGCCTTCACGTCATCCTGCCTGGTCTCATGTCCATCTCTATAGATGGTGCCCATTGCCTCACAGGCATCCTTAACACCTCTCTCGCATGCGTCTTCAAGATAAGGCTTTGCTGCATGATAACTCTTATTTTTATAATAATGGTCTCCTAGTGTATCGCACGCTTTTTTTTCACCATACTTACACGCTTTACGGATATACTGCATTCCGAGATCTTTTTTTTCTTGATCCTCTGCATTCTCACCCGTGGTCAATGCCACCCCTGCCTCATAACAGCTTTGTATATTGCCTTTGTTGCATGCTGCTACCTGCACCTCTACTTCTGCTGCCTGTACGCAGATCAATCCTATTGTCCATAGCCATACTGATTTCATTTTTAAAGCTCCTCTAGTTCATCACTATATAGCGACGAACTTTTTTAATTTCTCTGAAGTCCAACCTTCCCTCTATGGCGTCAAGTCTGTCATCAGCCGTCACTTCCCCCGTAGGCGATATGATAGCAGATGATGCTGCCATATCTTCATCACTGCTGTTCGAGACGATCACATAGCACTGGTTCATCACTGCCAGTGCACGTGACAACACTTCCAAATGTGTTTTACGCGGTTTTCCCCACTGGGACGGTATCAGAACGACATCGGCGCCTTCAACCTGTTTCCATAAATCCTTAAAGCGTAATTCAAAACAGATAAGTAAGGCATACTTCACCCCTTCTATCTCAAATAGCCGGATGCGTTTCTTTTTCCCTGCCGTGAAATAAAGGTCTTCATCTCCAAGTTTAAACAGTTTGACTTTGTTTTGTCTGTACATTATTTTATGCTTGTGTATGACAACAGCCTGATTTACAAACTCATCACCGTCTTCCAGTATGAGTGTCAACACAAGGATCTGTTCATTAACCTCTTTTTTGAGCGTTTTCAAGGCATTGGCTGAAAATTTTGCAGCCGTTGCCATGTGCTCATAATCAAAAGAGGTCAAAAATACTTCAGGGACAACAATCACCTGTTTCTCTTGATGTGCTTTGAGGTACTGAAGCAGTGTGTCCAGATTTTCCTGATACCTTGGGTGGGAAGGCAGTTGGAGTGCCACTGCCTCTAATTGTTTAGGTATCGATAACATCATAAGACCTAAAAGTCGTCCAGATCCAAGCTTCCTTTGGAGTAATTCGTTACATTCCCTTCAAAGAAGTTTGTTTTCTGATCGTTAAACTGCGAGAAGTTGTCTACCCACTTAATAGGATGTTCCACATGATAAAGCTTCTCAAGCCCCACAGCATGCAGTCTCTTGTCTGCAAGGTGCTGAATATACTGTTCGATAATTTTATCCGTAAGCCCCAATATTTGCCCCTGAGTAATGTATGCACCCCATTCAGACTCAAGTTTTACAGCAGATCTGAACATTTCATAGACATCCTCTATAAGCTCTTTGGTAAAAAGTTCCGGTCGCTCTTTTTTAGTAGTATTGATCATGTTTTGAAAAAGAAGCAGGTGTGTCACTTCATCTCTTTGTATAAAACGTATCATCTGTGCCGTTCCAAGCATTTTATCTGAACGTGCCAGTGTATACAAGTACGCAAAACCACTGTAAAAATAGATACCCTCAAGAATTTGATTGGCAAACATCGCTTTAACGATATTTTGATCTGTAGGATTACTTGTAAGCTCATCATAGACTTTTGCTATGGCATCATTTTTAGATTTGAGCATCATATCTCTTCTCCAAAGCTCATAGATCTCATCAGAGTTTGTAGAGATACTGTCTACCATTACCGCATAACTCTGAGAGTGTAGCGCCTCTTCAAATGCCTGTCTTACCAAGATAAGATTGACTTCCGGAGAAGTGATGTAAGGATTCAGGTTATCAATGATGTTATTGGTCTGAAGAGAATCCATAAAAATAAGCTGGGCGAGTACTTTATCATAGGCAGATTTCTCTGAATCTGTAAGGTTCTTATAGTCATTGACATCCCGTGTCATGTCCACTTCCTTAGGAAACCATGTATTGTTCAGCATCATTTCCCAGAGGTTATAGGCCCATTGATACTTAACATCATTAAGTTCAAATATCCCCGTAGGGTCTCCTCCGAATATCTTGCGTTCGCTTGTCTTTTCCTGAGAATCAGGGTTGTATATTTTTTTACGTTTCATCGTTATACCTTGAAAAAAATTTCGTGATTTATAGTAAAACATTATACTCACTATTGGCTGATTTTTAGATAGACTATTCTTATAAAAAG
>AGBJ01000031.1_pt1 | contig 18207 bp, 18 predicted proteins | sample 768721 | NCBI WGS metagenome assembly AGBJ01 (sample SAMN00779238, study PRJNA67915) | hypersaline lake metagenome
AAACCGTTTTTTACCAACTCTTGGGTAAAATAAGTCAATTTTTAAATAAAGGTTTTTTATGCTTTATAACGTTGTAGATATTCAAAACATCTTACCGCACAGATATCCATTTTTATTGGTAGACAGAATCTCAGAGCTTACGCCGGGAGAGTATATAGAAGGGTTAAAGAATATATCTATTTCTGAACCTGTTTTTCAGGGACATTTTCCGGGTCACCCTATCTACCCTGGTGTGATGATCATCGAAGGCATGGCTCAAGCCGGCGGTGTGCTGGCTTTTAAAAGTATGGATATCATCAGCCAGGAAGAGATCAATAACAAAGTAGTTTATTTTATGAGTATCGACAATGCAAAGTTCCGTGCACCTGTAACACCGGGAGATCAACTTGTCTACAAGATCTCTGTGATCAAAAATAAAGGTGCGATATGGCAGCTTGATGCGAAAGCATATGTAGATGACAAAGTGGTTGCGCAAGCTGAACTTAAAGCTATGATCGTAGACAAATAGGTGATTTGATGTCTTTAATTCACGCCTCAGCAGTTATAGAAGATGGAGCCATCTTGGGGGATAACGTATCGGTAGGTCCTTTTGCCTATATCGGTGCAAATGTAAAAATAGGTGATAACACTACGGTAGCTTCCCATGCTGTTATCGAGGGGCATACAACGATCGGTAAAAATAACCGTATATTTTCCCATTCTGCCGTAGGTACGATACCACAGGATCTGAAATTTCATGGTGAGCATGTAGAACTCATCATAGGTGATAACAATACCATCAGAGAGTTTACCCTTCTCAATCCCGGAACCGAAGGTGGAGGTGCTGTGACAAAGATCGGAAACGGAAACCTTCTTATGGGATATGTACACTTGGGACACGATGTGATCATCGGAGACAACTGTATCCTTGCAAATGGCGCTACACTTGCAGGTCATGTTGTATTAGGCAACCATGTCGTTATCGGAGGACTTACCCCTATACATCAGTTTGTACGGATCGGTGACTACGCCATGGTAGCCGGAGCCAGTGCTTTGGCACAGGACATACCTCCTTTCTGTTTAGCTGAAGGTAATCGTGCAAGTATCAGAGGACTCAACCTTACAGGCCTGCGTAGAAATATGGAACGTGAGGAGATCAATGCCCTTAAAGCAGCTTATAGAGAGTTGTTTGAACAGGGAAATCCTTTACAAGAAGTAGCCAAAAGTATCTTTGAGAGTACTCACTCAGAAAAGGTAAAAGAACTTTGTGAATTTATTATGTCCTCCAAAAGAGGTATTCCGTTCACAAGAACAAAAACTAATGAGGATAAAAAATGACAATTAAAGTATGTAGCTTTTGTGAAGCACAAGAGAGTGAAGAAAATCCGCTCATCGCTGGTGAAAGTGCCTATATTTGTTCAAACTGTGTGATCTCTGCATACAAGATCCTTTTTGGTGAAGAAGAGCAGGAAGAGACACAGGAAGATCTGTCGCTACAGACACTTTACACACCCAAAGAGATCAATGCAATGCTGGATGACTATGTCATAGGGCAGGAAAAAGCAAAAAAGACACTCTCTGTTGCTGTATATAATCACTACAAACGTATTTTCAAGGTCAAAGTGGAAGATGATACGCAAATAGCAAAATCCAATGTCCTACTTGTAGGACCGACAGGTTCGGGGAAAACACTTTTGGCACAAACGATCGCCAGATTTTTAAATGTACCTATTGCTATCGCCGATGCTACCAATCTTACAGAAGCCGGCTATGTCGGTGAAGATGTAGAAAACATCCTGACAAAGCTACTGATGGCAGCTGACGGTGATCCTAAACGTGCAGAACAGGGTATCGTCTTCATTGATGAGGTGGACAAGATCGCCAGAATGGGAGAAAACCGTTCTATTACACGTGATGTTTCAGGAGAAGGTGTACAACAGGCCCTCTTGAAGCTCATCGAAGGATCAGTAGTGAATATCCCGCCAAAAGGTGGACGAAAACACCCGAATCAGGATTTCATACAAATAGACACCTCAAATATACTCTTCATTTGCGGTGGTGCATTTGATGGTCTCAATGATATACTTAAAAGAAGACTTGGCTCAAATACACTTGGGTTTGGTCAAGAGAAACGTTCTAAGAAGGAAGAGCAAAACCTTCTTCATTTGGTTGAAGCGGATGATCTGGTCACTTATGGACTGATCCCTGAACTTATCGGTCGTTTGCATGTACTTGCTACATTGGGTGAGATCTCTAAAGAAGATATGGTTCGTATTTTGGTTGAACCTAAAAACTCACTCCTGAAACAGTACCAGAGACTCTTTGAGATCGATGACGTAAAACTTAGTTTTGAAGAGGATGCACTCGCATCCATAGCACAAAAAGCGTTGGATAGAAAAACAGGTGCAAGAGGATTGCGTACGATACTTGAAGAAATTCTGTTAGATATTATGTATGAATTACCTGAATTGAGCGGCTATGAAGTAGTGATCACCAATGATGTGGTTGAATCAGGTGCGAAACCTTTGTACATTAAAGACAAAAAAACAGCTTAGTAGAGTCATGAAAAAGGATATATAAATGTTTAAAAGATTATTAGGTATGTTTTCTAACGATTTAGCGATCGATCTGGGAACAGCAAACACACTTGTTCTGGTAAAAGGACAAGGTATCAGCATTAATGAACCGTCTGTAGTTGCTATCCAATATGATAAGCATGGCAGACAGAATATTCTTGCCGTAGGTCAAGAAGCAAAAGATATGGTAGGTAAAACACCTGGGAACATCAAAGCCATCCGTCCTATGAAAGATGGTGTGATCGCGGATTTTGAAGTGACTGAAATGATGATCCGATATTTCATTGAAAAAGCACATAAAAGAAAGGGGTTCTTTTCTCCTCGTATCATCATTTGTGTACCATATGGTCTAACGCAGGTTGAGAGACGTGCAGTAAAAGAATCAGCTGCCAATGCCGGTGCAAGGTATGTTTACCTGATAGAAGAGCCTATGGCAGCAGCTATAGGTGCTGGTATTCCCGTAAAAGACCCTAATGGTAACCTGGTCGTTGACATTGGTGGTGGTACGACTGAAATAGGTGTTACCTCTCTTGGAGGACTGGTTATATCCAAGTCTATTCGTGTTGCTGGGGACAATATAGACCTGGCAATTATTGACTATATTAAAAAGAACTTCAACCTCCTCATTGGTGAACGTGTTGCCGAAGAGCTGAAGATCAATATCGGGACGGCTATTCAGCTGAAAGAAGAACTGACTACGATCGTACGTGGTAGAGACCAGATCGAGGGAAGTCTCACTTCTGTGGAAATAACCTCTGAACATATAAGAGCCGCTATGCATGACTCGATTGAAGCCATAGCAGAAGCATTGAAAGATGTACTGGAACAGACCCCACCTGAGCTGGCTGGTGATATCGTTGAAAACGGTATTGTGCTTACCGGTGGTGGTGCGCTGATAAGAGGCTTGGATAAGTATCTTTCAGACTTGGTAAAACTTCCTGTGTATATCGCAGAGGATCCTCTGCTTGCAGTTGCAAGAGGTACAGGCATCGCACTGGATGAGATAGATATACTTCAACAAACGGCCTATGAAGACTAGACTTCTCATCATAGCTATACTGTTACTCATCCTAACAGTACTGCTTTCGCGAAATGATGAGCATATCGCAGATACCCTTTTGGGTATTATTAATCCTATCAAACAAAACTATCGAAACTTCACACAAAACCTGGAAGACAAAAGCCAAAGCTATATTTTTCAAAAAGAATCTATAGAAAAACTGAGTCAGGAAAACCGTATTTTACGTAAACGTCTTCTCGAACAGTTGCACTACATAAAGCAGGTAAAGAATATCTATGAGGTCCTCCCGAAACTCAGTCGCTTGCCAGTCTCAAATATTTCCATAGTTGAAACTATATCTTATGTCAAACTGAACAGTTTTTCTCAAATCATGCTCACAAAACCCGAGGGACTTGAAAATAATAAACTCTACGGTCTTATGCAAGGCTATGTGGTCGCAGGGATCGCAAGAATTCAGAACAATCAGCTCTATGGGTACCTTACCTCAGATCAAAAGTGTCGTTTTTCTGTTTTTATAGGAGACAACAAAGCACCGGGTATTGCACTCGGCAGGGCAGAAAATGAAATGCTTGTAAAGTTCATACCTAAATGGCATAAGATCAATGTAGGAGATAAAGTCATTACCTCAGGGTTAGATGGTATATTTTTCGCAGATGTTCCTGTAGGACTCGTTACTAAAATTGAAGTACAAAGCTCTTACACCGTAGCGCATATTAAAACATACAGTGATGTCTTTCATCCCAAAACATTTTTTCTCGTCAATGATGCAAAGGCTACACTTGTTGAAGGATTTGATTCCAATAATACAAAGATCGTACCCTTTGCTGTAAATAATCAGGTCGATCAGAATATCTCCTCTGTCAAACAGGAGATGATATCTAAAGATTTCAATGCGAGTAGTAGAGTCGTTTCGAGTATCCCAAGCCGTATCGATCAGACACAAGAAGAAGTGATAGAACCAGAGTCTCCGGCAGAAGTAAGAGAAACACCTAAGAAAATAAAAAACAAGATACCAAAACAAGTTCAACCGAAACCTGAACCAAGCAGTTTTGACCTCTTTTAAAGAACGCAAGTAGTACTTTTTTTTAAGGGGCTTGTTTGTCTGCTTCCGCTATAATATTAAACTAAAAATCAAGGGTATTTCTCTATGCCAAAACGCAATGACATCAAAACTATTTTACTTATCGGTTCGGGGCCTATCGTTATCGGACAAGCCTGCGAATTTGACTATTCTGGAACGCAAGCTGCTAAGACACTTAAAGAGTTAGGCTACAGAGTCGTTCTCATCAACTCGAATCCTGCTACGATCATGACAGACCCTGAATTTGCTGACCGTACCTATATCGAGCCCATCACTCCCGAAGTGATCGACAAAATAATCAAACAAGAAAATGTTGATGCTATTTTACCAACGATGGGTGGACAAACCGCACTCAACGTTGCTATGGATATGCATGATGCAGGTATGCTTGAAGGGATCGAGTTTCTAGGTGCTGCACCTGAAGCGATTAAAAAAGGTGAGGACAGGCAGTTATTTAAAGAAGCGATGATCAAGATCGGGATGGACCTGCCGATATCTCAATATGCTTACAGTATGGATGAAGCACTTGATGCTGCCAAGAACATAGGATTCCCGCTTATTATACGTGCATCCTTTACCATGGCAGGTGGTGGTTCAGGTGTCGCTTACAATATGGATGAATACAAAGAGATAGTCAAAAGCGGCCTTGAAGCAAGCCCTATTTCTGAGATCCTTATAGAAGAATCTCTGCTTGGGTGGAAAGAGTATGAAATGGAAGTGATACGTGACAAAGCAGATAACTGTATCATCATTTGTTCTATTGAAAACTTTGATCCTATGGGTGTACATACTGGAGACTCTATCACGATCGCACCTGCTTTGACACTGACAGACAAAGAGTATCAAAAGATGAGAGATGCCTCTTTCAAGATCTTACGTGAAATAGGTGTAGACACAGGCGGTTCAAATGTACAGTTTTCCATTAATCCGGACACAGGCCGCATGATCGTCATCGAAATGAATCCAAGGGTCAGCCGTTCTTCTGCACTTGCATCCAAAGCTACCGGTTACCCTATCGCCAAAGTGGCCACACTGCTTGCAGTCGGATTTACACTGGATGAGATCACCAATGACATTACCGGTACCCCTGCATCATTTGAACCGGTGATCGACTACATCGTGACCAAGCTTCCAAGATTTACCTTTGAAAAGTTTCCACATGCAAACTCTACACTCACTACGGCAATGAAGTCAGTAGGTGAAGTCATGTCCATAGGACGCACCTTCAAAGAGTCATTTCAAAAGGCACTTTGTTCACTCGAAACAGGCTTTACAGGTTTTAATCCTATACAATGTGAAGAGGAAGAACTTATCCGCGAGATCCGCCGTCCCAATGAAAACCGAATGCTTTATGTATTTGAAGGGCTTAGACGCGGTATGTCAGTAGATGAGCTCTTTGATCTATGTAAAATAGACAGATGGTTCCTCTTCCAGCTGGAAGAACTTTCCCTTCGTGAAAAAGAGATGGATATCGCCCTACTCTCTGATGCTACGCGTCTTCGAGAAGTCAAAAGTGAAGGGTTCTCAGACATTATGATCTCTGAGGTGATTAACAAAAAAGAGGGACTTTCTCTTACAGAGAATGACATTTATACTGCCAGAGAAAAAATGGATGTTACGCTTGAGTACAATGAAGTAGATACCTGTGCTGCAGAATATAAAGCACTCACACCCTACTTATACTCGACGACCAACATTACTAAATTGCCACAAACCGAAACCCCTGAGGATAAGAAAGAGAAAAAAGTACTTGTCATTGGTGGTGGGCCTAACCGTATCGGTCAGGGTATTGAATTTGACTACTGTTGTGTGCATGCGGCATTTGCCTTAAAAGACATGAATGTAAAATCTATCATGTATAACTGTAATCCCGAAACCGTTTCTACAGATTATGATACTTCAGACATACTTTACTTTGAGCCGATAGACTTTGAACATGTCAGAAATGTTATTGAGCTTGAAAAACCAGATGGCGTCATTGTGCACTTTGGTGGACAGACCCCGCTCAAACTGGCTAAAAACCTGACAGCGATCGGAGCAAATATTGCCGGAACGAGTGCAAAAGTGATCGACCTTGCTGAAGATAGAGAACAGTTCTCCGGGTTTATTAATGAACTTGGGCTTAAACAACCGGACAACGGTACTGCATTTGCTAAAGATGAAGCGATGACCATTGCCAATCGTATAGGATACCCTGTACTGGTACGACCAAGTTTTGTACTGGGTGGCCGTGGTATGAAAACAGTTTATAGTGATAAAGAGTTAAGAAACTATATGGATGAAGCGGTAAGTGTTTCCCATGACGCACCGGTCCTGATAGATAAATTCCTTGACAATGCTATTGAACTTGACGTGGATGCTATCAGTGACGGTAAAGATGTCTATATCGGTTCAGTGATGCAGCACATTGAAGAGGCGGGTATCCATTCTGGGGACTCTGCTTGTTCACTGCCGCCTGTTTCCATCTCAGAAGCGCTCCAGGAAGAAGTAAAAGAGCAGACAGCAAAGATAGCACTTGGTCTCGGTGTGGTTGGTCTGATGAATATACAGTATGCGATTCACAAGGGAGAGATCTATCTTATAGAAGTAAACCCCAGAGCATCAAGAACCGTGCCGTTTGTTTCCAAAGCAACGGGTGTACCTTTAGCGAAAGTAGCTACAAGGGTAATGATACAAGGTAACTTGAAAGAAGCACTGAAATTCTACGATACCTTTAATGTAGTCAACTTTGACAAAAAGATCATGGAACCGATCCTCAAAGGTCACGTAGCGGTGAAAGAGGCCGTTTTCCCTTTCAATAAACTTCCAGGTTCTGACCTTATCTTGGGCCCGGAGATGAAATCTACAGGTGAAGTGATGGGTGTCTCGGACACATTTGGTATGAGTTTTGCAAAGAGTCAGTTTGCTTCCAAGAACAACATTCCGCTTGAGGGCACACTCTTCCTATCTCTGACTGAAAATGATAAACCGTATGCAGGTGAAGTAGGCAAAATGTTTACGGACCTTGGATTTGAGATCGTTGCGACGGCGGGTACACATGCCGCACTGGAAGCTGCGGGAGTAGTTTCATCTAAAGTGTTAAAGATCTCTGAAGGGCGTCCAAACATTGATGATATGATACGAAATGAAGAGATTGCCTTAGCCATCAATACGTCTGATAATGCGGGAAGTAAAACAGATGCTAAGACGATCAGAGAGTCTGTATTGGCTAACCATGTTGCCTACTTTACAACGATATCGGCGGCGAAAGCAACTGCTATGGCCATAAAAGAGCTGAAAGCTACAGATGGTTCACTGGAGCCTAAGGCATTACAGGATTATCTCTCCTGATCACAGGAGAGTAAAAGCATAAGACTTATCATTCTTATGCTTGATAAATGAAATAGATTGATATAATTTGTAGTGTTAGGAAAAATAGATGCAACATAATTCTTTGAACGATAAGGTTTTTTTAACACAAACAGATACTACCATCGGTTTTGTCTCACAAAATGCAGAGAAACTTACCGCGATCAAACAACGTCCCCCTCACAAACACTATATCAAAGCAGTCAATACCCTGCAGACACTTAACCAATACACGCGTGTGCCGAAGATACATAAAATTAGAGTGCGCAGATCACGAAAAACCACCTTTATTATGCCTAATGGTCAATCCTATCGAGTGATACAGGACAAGCATCATCTTTTACTTCTAGATCGTCTTAAGTGGGCCTATACAAGCTCGGCAAACCTAAGTAATGAAGCCTATGATGAAGATTTTGCACAAAAAATGGCGGATGTCGTTATTGAACCCCTCAAAGGAGCAAGACAAGCTTCACAAATTTATAAATTAGGAACATATACACTTAGAAGGATACGCTAATGTCAGTCATTTACGAAAATAAGAATATCAAGATAGAAGTAGAAGCCAGTGAAATACCTTGGCTGAAAGTCTTTACTCAAAAGCCCTATAAAGAGATGAGTGAAGTTCCGGGATTGATCAAATTTGAGATATATGATCTTTTAGATACCATTGAAAAAGAGATGATAGCTTACTATGATCCAACGAAGATAAACATTGCCAGCTTTGGTAATTATATGCCGCATGTCCATTGGCACATTATGGCAAGATTTAAAGAAGACAGCTACTTCCCTGAACCTATGTGGGGAACGAAACAGAGAGAAAGTAATCTGGACTTACCCGATTTTGAGGCTTTTTGTGAAAAGCTGATCAGTAAGATCAGCTAAGAATCGTCTGATCCAAAACTTCATTTTGGATCAGATATATTAGAAATTATTTCCCCGACTCTTCATGCTCTGCTTTATCATCTAGCTCTTCCTCTTTTTTCGCCCATAAATTCGATAAAGAATCTACATCAAGAAAAATAGCAGCCACTACACCTATTACGATACCGATAACAATATATACTATTTCCATAAATACTCCTTTTATTATTAAATTATTTTATAGTATAACATAAAATTTATTTTAGTTATTCCTAAAAAAATTAAGATAACTACTATATGCTATTATTTTTCGTATTTAAAAAGCCATTTCAGTAAAAAAGGCGGTGCAATTGTTGTTACAATGATCACGAAAATAAGAACTGCATAGATCTCATTGTCGAGTATATCGTTCACACGCCCCACTTCTGCAAATATCAATCCTACTTCTCCCCGTGGGATCATGGATATACCGATCAATGCTTTTTTTAATGCATCGGTATTCTTGAGGAAAAAAGCCCCCATATATTTTCCGATAATAGCGATTACCAGGAATACAAACGCTAGGGTCCAAAACTTTGAGGATGTTAGATCTATGACCTTTAAATTCATTGATAGCCCAACCATCACAAAAAATATAGGTGTAAACATCTGTGCTATAGGGGTAATAGCATTTTTTACTTTCTCTAAAAAGACTTCATCATTTCTCATTCCCATACCAAAAGGTAGAATAAATCGTCTGGAAAGTGCAATACCTGCAGCAAAGGAACCTAGGATTTCAGGTGCACCAAACAGATGTGACAAGTAGGCAAAAAGTGCTATCAGTGAGATAATAATAGTGGGGATGAAGCCCGGGACCTTTTGATATTCATTATACTTCTTCATAAAAGTAGAGATAAAATTTGCAAATGCAGGTGCAATGAGTAGAAAAAGCAAGATAAATATGGTCGTGTTCAATGTATTGGTCATATTTAACTCTCGCGTGATAGCATAGTCATAGATAAACACCAGGATAATAACACCTAAAATATCATCCAGTACGGCTGCACCAATCACAACCTGCGCAACTGCTGAATGTTCTTTCTGAAGATCTTTTAGCACTCTCATGGTGATCCCTATACTCGTCGCAGTTAGCGTACCGCCAATAAAAAGAGAGACAACCAGTGTGAGGTCAAATATATAATAGGCAAAGAAAGCGGAAACAGTAAAGGGAAATACTGCCCCGAACAGTGCAACAATAACTGACTTTCCTCCCGCTTCTTTTAGACGCTGGATATCTGTCTCCAATCCGATTTCAAAGAGTAAAAGGAGAATACCGATCTCCGCAAGTACTTTAAGTACATCATTGACCTCTATAAGACCAAAGCCTGAGACACCCAGGAGTATACCCGCACTCAACTCACCCAATACTGAAGGGATACCTATACGGGCGAATAGTTCACCCAGGATCCTTGCCGTCACCAATATTAAAAAAAGTATTAGAAAAAAACTATGTACATCCATATTCTATTGTACAGAAAGTTATATAAAATCCAATACCATTACAATGATCATACATAAATTAAAAGCATTAGGAGTGTCAGTGTGATGATCCACGTCAAAATATACCGGTTCATGGCATGTTTTGCTTTCTCTTTTTCATACCATGTTCTTGGACTGATACCTTTAAATAAAAAAACAATTTTACTGGATAGGTTGATACTAACGATATTGATAGTAAGTAGTATTCCGGCATTGATCGCTAGATCAAAACGTGCATCTCCCAACATTAATCCAAATACGGCAGCAGGAGGAAGGAGTGCAACCGCTACCATGACACCTACCAAAACAGTGGAAAGTCCTGTCGTTATGGATAATGCAGCAGCAGCACCCGAAGCCAAAGCTAAAATGACCGAATCAAAACCCACATGTGTTCGCATCAATACCTCATGACTTGTCAAAGGTATGGTCATAATAAGTGCTATAAGATAGGGTAAAAATACTGCAATACCCACCCCCAGAATAATAGACTTGACTGAAGCGAACATCAGTTTGGTATCTCCAAGTGCGGTAGCCAAACTCATTGCAATATTTGGACCAAGCAATGGAGCAATGACCATTGCTCCGATTATAATGGCAACATTGTTTTCAATCAGACCAATGGTAGCCACAACAGTGGATAAAGTTACCAATATGATAAAGTCGACAGTAATATGTGCATTTTTTTCTACTTTTTCATAGATGGACTCCCTCGCAGAGGTTGACTTCTTCTCTTTTTCCTTTTCCTTTTCTTCAGGCTTCGGTAAGTATGCTTCAATGGGCATAACAATGACTTTTGCAGTTGGCTGTTTATCGATGACCTGAGAAAAACTGTCAAGCGCTTTTTGAAGGTCCTCATCACTGATAAGCATGCGAAATAGTTGCATGTTGTCTTCATCTTCAGGATGGTACCGTAAATCCTTTGCATCAACCTTTTGCGCGATCTTTTGAACGGTTTTGAAACTTTCGGCACTCACGATCACTTCAAGATACTTCATTTAGTTTACCTTTATCACCATAGACTGGTATATCATCACTTTCTAAAAGTATATCAGAAAACAGAATCATCTTCCGATCACACTTATAAGCTGTCCGGGAGCTTATGGATGAGTTCCTCATCCCCTATGATCGAAGCGAGTTCATCACTCTCTACGATCTCCTGTTCAATGAGTTTTTGTGCCAAGGTTTCTATCTTCTCCCAGTGGGTATCCACTAATTTTTCTGCATTTTGTTTTGCCACATGCATCCAATGCAAAAATCTTTTTTCAATCTCTTGCTCCAGGAAGTAATTGTCTAAAGTATTGATCGCATTCAGGTTGATATACCCTAATTCTTTATCCATTCCAAGAGTTGTAATAGCTGCATATACTTGTAATGAAGCTTGAGAGAGATCATTTTGTGCACCGCTGTCCATGTTCTCTGCTCCCATTTTTTTGATCTTGGCGACACGTCCGGACAGTAGAACGCAGATATCATGAAAGAGGTCGATCTTTGTAATGTTGGATAACGGGTCTTCCTCATTGTAAGAGACAAAACCAAGCATTTTACTTCGCGGTGAAATGGTTACCTGTTCGATTTTGATGTGAGGCAGAAGTAAAACGGAAAGTACTGCATGTGCCGCTTCATGATAGGCAGTCATCTTGAGTTCTTTTTCAAGGGTTTCAACCATTTTCTTTTCAACTTTATGCCCGTATTTTATAATGTTGATCTGTTCTATCAGTATCTCTTCTGTGATAAGTTCTTTGTCCTGTTCAACTACGCTCAATGCGGCCATGCGCCCTATTCTTTCAAGCTCTAAGGCACTCATACCGGTGATATAGCGTACAATGCGTTCCACATTTATCTTGGGGTCATGGGGTTTATCCATGATCTTTTCTATAAAAAACCTTCTGGCATCCTTGTCCAGTTCCATCACCTCTAACAGAAAGTCGAGCTTTTGCGGTGAAGTTAATACAGGATCGATCTCATCAAGGCTCTCAGCAGTAGCGATCGTAAAAACCCGCTCATCTGTGGACTCCAATACTTTGGCAATATCTGAAAATGAAACATTGGTAATGGCTCCCTGCATAATGCCTTTTATATCAATATCTTCCAATAGTACGATACAGGGAGCATTTTTTGAAGCGATCTCATATACCTCTTTTATGTATTCCAGTTCAAACAGCTTAGAACCCGATATCTCCAGATAGGAAAGCCCTGCCTCTTTTGCAAACGCTTTGGCAAGCATACTTTTACCGACACTCACCGGACCGTAGAGCAGCAGCCCTTTTGGGATAGCGGTATCGAAGCGCTCAAGCATTTCCGGTTTTTTAATAATTTTAATAATACCTTTGAGACGTTCTTTTATCTGCTTATGCCCTACTACATCATCAAAACTGATCTTGGATTTTTTTACCTTGGGTATATCTTTCTTTTTTTTAGTCGCCATTTCCAACCTTTTTATATCTATGTCCTCTAACTATACCTAAAACTTTACAGTTGTATCAAGCAAGAATGCGATTTTGACTATGTAAAATATTTGACTATACTATAATTTAGTATATCAGAGAAAGAAAAAAGATGCATAAAGATTTTACGTCCAAATTAAAACGCAATGTTAGTTTACCCCTGCTCATTTTATATGGCTTGGGTAATATCTTCGGTGCCGGTATTTATGTACTTATCGGTGAAATGGCAGGTATCGCCGGTAATTATATTGCTCTTTCGTTCATGCTTGCTTGTATCGTTGTTTCTTTTACTGCCCTGACCTATGCTGAACTCAGTGCCAGGTACCCTATGAGTGCAGGTGAAGCACTGTATATCAATGCAGGCTTTCAAAGCCCTCTTCTTGCTACACTAGTGGGCCTTAGCATTGCTTTTGCAGGCTTGTTCTCCTCTGCAACTATCTTACATGGGTTTCATGGATATCTGAGTACTTTTATTGAAATTCCCGACACGCTCACTGCACTGGTCATTACAATACTTTTAAGCGGTATAGCCATATGGGGTATCTCCCAATCTACCAAGATCACTGCCCTGCTTACCTTGATAGAGATCTTTGGGCTCCTTATGGTCATTTATGTTGGATTTGAGCATATTTCATGGGATATACAGCCCATAATAAAGCGTTTGAATCAGCTTCCGGATATGAGTATCCTTCACTCCGTCATATTGGGCGCTTTCTTAGCATTTTTTGCATTCATTGGATTTGAAGATATGGTCAATATCGCTGAAGAGGTCAAGGATCCTACCAAGACAATGCCACGAGCCATCATCATTACACTTGTGATCGTGACACTCTTTTATATTACCATCGCCTGGATTTCTATATCCGTCTTGCCTGCAGATGTGCTTGCCGATTCTTCTGCACCTCTAGCGAAGGTCTATGAAACAGCTACCCATAGTCCGGCCACCATTCTGAGTATTATTGCGCTGTTTGCTGTGATCAATGGCATTCTTATTCAGATCATCATGGCCTCAAGGATATTTTACGGGATGAGTTTTCAAGGTTGGCTGCCAAGGTTTCTGATGTATGTCAATCCAAAGACGGGTACTCCCATCAATGCTACGATCATTGCCGGGTTGATCGTTTTTCTCCTGGCAACTCTTTTCCCCATCATTACTTTGGCACAGTCTACCAGTTTTTTGGTGTTTATTATTTTTACACTTGTCAATGTTTCACTTCTTATTATAAAACGTAGAGATCCCCATCCAGAGGGGATCAAAACCTATCCAATGGCTGTCCCAGTTACAGCGATCATTTTAAATCTCGTCTTGCTCGGGTTTCAAATCATCTCCGGGTTTTAGCACATGAGAGTGAGTTTAGGTATAATAAAATATTCAAACACAAAGGTCTATTATGATTCATCAGCTGTCTAATCCTGTGATTAAAACCTTAGTGAACCGTTTAAGAGAAACACAAACCGATGCCCTGCGTTTTCGACATATTATTCATGAGCTTACACGGCTGCTTGCCTATGAAGCACTCAAAACAGAAAAGCTTGAGGAGGAGAAGATCAACACTTGGCAGGGTGAGCAGGCATTTGGGTTTATCAAAGAAGAAGATCTTATTTTTGTCACCATTTTACGTGCAGGACTTCCTATGATAGAGTCAGTTACAGCACTTTTTCCAAAAGCTTCTTCAGGTTTTCTTGCCATGAAACGTGATGAAAGAACACATCAGAGTGTACTTTATTACGATCGCATCCCTGAGTGCAAAGGCAAAACCGTGATACTCCTTGACCCTATGATCGCAACCGGAGGATCACTATGCGATGCCATCTCTGTCATAAAAGCGAAATTACCAAAAAAGGTGATCTCTCTCAATATTATCGGTTCTCCTGAAGGTATGGAGATCATGGAACACAAACATTCAGATGTAGAACTCTTTATTGCACAGATAGATGAAAAACTGGATGAACATATGTTTATCGTACCAGGTCTGGGAGATGCGGGAGATAGATCTTACAATACCATAGAGTACTTTGAGTAAAATAAATTAGATGTATCAATAGTTTCTTTTACATAAGTAAAAACAATTTATGATAAAACAACTCATTATAAAGCATATGATACAACACCCTTCTATAATGCCCATATAGTGGGCATTTTCAGTATTTATTAAGATAATTTTAATCATAATCACACCATATACTTATCATTGAAAGGCAACCTATGGAAAGAAGAGACTTTTTTAAAAAAGCTGCTATTGCAGCCAGTGCAGCAGCTGTTGGTACGAATACCGCAGAAGCCGGCATTACACAGCAACCTATAGACGACAGAAAAATATCACCAGTGGCTTTTCCAGAGAAAAGACCACTGATCATGTATTCTGACAGACCACCGTTATTGGAGACTCCTAGAGATGTTTTTACCTCTGTACTGACTCCAAATGACCAATTTTTTGTCCGCTGGCACATGCCGGATATCCCTACGCATATTGATCCGGACACGTATACGATACATGTTAATGGTCTAGTAAAAAAAGAGCTTCATATTTCATTGAATGACCTTAAAACGAAATTCGAGCAGGTAGAAGTGACTGCTGTACTACAGTGTGGCGGTAACAGCCGTTCTGCTTTTAAACCTATTGCCGGTGGTATCCAATGGGGATCAGGAGCAATGGGTTGTGCAACATGGAAAGGGGTACGTTTAAAAGATATCCTTGACCAGGCAGGATTGGAGAGAGATGCAAAGTGGATCGGATTTAACGGATCTGAAAGAGCTGCCTACTATGAAACACCTGAGTTTGTACGGGAACTTGAGCTAAGTGAGCTTGACGACCATGTGATCCTGGCATATGAAATGAACGGTGAAGACCTGCCATACCTCAATGGTTATCCGCTTAGACTTGTACTGCCGGGGTACTACTCTGACTCATGGGTAAAAATGCTTTCAAACATCACCGTAACGAACGAGTATAAAAAACTCTTCTTTATGGATGTCGCCTACCGTGTGCCGGATAATGAAACAGAATCAGAAACACCTGAAAAAAGATTCCCGAAAACTAAACCTATCAAAAAGATGAATGTAAAGTCTGTGATCGGTTACCCGACAAAAGACTCACTTATTTCTCACAAATCTCATGTGGTTGTTCGTGGTGTGGCTTGGGATGACGGGCATGGTATTCATGAAGTACATATTTCTACAGATGGCGGGAAAACATGGGATAAAGCTATTCTAGATGATGGGAAGCTTGGACGTTATGCGTATAGAGCCTTTAGATATGCCTATAAACCAACGACATTTGGAAAAGTGACATTCATGGCTAAAGCGATCAACAAGATAGGTCAAGAACAACCATTTGCCAAAGATATCAAATGGAATCACGGCGGATACAAATATAACGGTATCGATGAAGTTACTGTGGAGGTAGTATAATGAAAAAACTGATTTTAATTGCAGCACTGCTTGCAACACCGCTTTTTGCACAGGTAGATGAGAATGTTGAAGTGCCTTATGTTGCCTTCCCTATCAAAATGGGTGACGGATTTGATGCGATACAGACACACTGCCTTATGTGTCACTCTTTTGGATATATTATCAACCAGGGGAGACAGTCTAAGAAGTTTTGGCGTGGAAAGGTGGATAAAATGATAGTACACTTTAAAGCTCCTATGGATGAAGCTGCAGCAAAAGTGACAACGGATTACCTCTTTGAACACTATGGAAACGGTGAGCTAGAGTAAGCTTACCTACCCACCTCATAAGAGGTGGTATTTTTTATAAACCAAACTACTGATTTTTATCTGTCAGTAGTTTCTCTTTCTCTGTTTTTTCTTTTTATCTCATCATTCTCTTTTCTTTTGACACGCTCTCTATCCTCTATTTTAGTTCGCGTTTTTACTCTGACACGCTCCCCATTCTGGTCTACTCTGGTCTTAATTCGTACACGTTCTCCATTTGGTTTTACTCTGGTTTTCACTCTGACGCGTTCACCATTTTGATCTACTCTGGTCTTAACGCGTACACGGTCTCCGTTATCTTTTACACGAACCTTGGTTCTGGTTTTTGTACGTTCATTGCTTCTGTCATTTGTTCGGTATCGTTCTCTAGCTCTATCGGTATGATCTCGTAGTGTTCTGGTATTAGTATAACGGCTACGGTCACGGTTTCGATAGTGTCTGGACTTTCGGTAAGTAGCTTTACTTTTATAATACCCATAATTACCTTCTACAGCACGATAACGGCGTCTATTATGGTAACGATACCCTTTACGGTAGTAGTGACCATGGCGGAATTTACGATCACGGAAATAATAATAGCCATTCTTGTAATATCCGCCATAATAATAGATGCCATTATAATAGTAATACGGTACACCAAAATAATAGGGATATCTGTAGCTCGAGAGAGATACTCTTACACTTGAGTATGGACCCGAATCATAATATCTTGCATCATAATAGCTGTGCTGTACGGGAGTACATCCTGAAAAAAACAATGTGGCCGATGCCGCAACTGCCAAACCTACATATTTTGTTTTATGTAACATGTGAATCCTTTCATTTATTGTATCATAAAGTATAAATGTGGAAATATCGTGTATATCATCATTCGATAATCCTTACTTCACTTTAGTAATAAGATAATTATAGGGTAAGAGAATTAATCCCTACGCTTTTTAGATATAATGACATTAAAACATAAGGAAGTACTATGTGCGACTTCAATGCCTTAACAGAGGAAGAAAAAAAACGTTACCATGAAAAACTTTTAGAGTGTGCTATGAACTTTGGAGGAAAGAATTTTTTCCTTCAACTTCTTGAAGCTATCCGCGAAACCAAGCCCCATCCACTCACTTCGGGGAACTGTGAATTCAGGATCGAACTGGGTACCATCACATGGAATAAGGTTATCTTTAATGACAAACTACAACTCTTGCTGAAAGCACGTGTCAATGAAGGAAAGCAAGATAATTTTCTGCCAAATAAAGAAGAGAAGCACTACAAAAAAGTGCTTAATGTAGTACGTACTTTAAAACCTATCGTTTTTCATGTCAAACCAATAGTTAAGGAAGACGGGCCAGGTTTTTTCTTTCAGCCTTTTGATATGATAGATGAACATAAAGTGAAACTGAATCCTGTCTTTGATGCAGTCTTCTTTTGTTCTGTGGAGACGGTTAAAAAAATACTTAACTACGAACCTAAGGGTTAAAAGATGACAGCTGGACAAAAAAGAGCAAATATAAGATATGGCTTGGACGTAGGCGTGGTACTGAAAGAAGATCAGGCTACAGGAAGGTTAACTTACGGAAAAGTGCAGAAGATCCTCACCAATTCCCCTACCCATCCTCATGGGATAAAAGTACGACTCAACACTGGTGAAGTAGGCCGTGTCAAAGAGAT
>AGBJ01000032.1_pt1 | contig 17992 bp, 16 predicted proteins | sample 768721 | NCBI WGS metagenome assembly AGBJ01 (sample SAMN00779238, study PRJNA67915) | hypersaline lake metagenome
AGATAATGGTTATGATGTATTTAATCAAAATAATGCGCTTACTACAGAATCTGATCAACCAGGCAAAGATAAACAAAAAACAAATGCATTTTCTATAAAATCTATCTACCAGGCAAACTCTGCATTCCATATTGAAAGTAGTGTAAGTCATAGCACATCAGACATAGAATATAGTTTTGATGAAGATTGGACTGATGGATGGAACTGGACAGGATTTGATCAATATATCAGAGATAAGCAGCAAACGGATATAGATATTAGATTAGTATCAGATGAAGATGGAAATATTTTTAATGGTACAACAGCATGGACTCTTGGTACATTTTATAAAAAGTATGATAGCACGTTAGATAGGACAGAAAGTTATATTGCTCCATATGAAAGTAATTATCATACAAAGAGTTATGCAGTATATGGACAGTTGGATGCTATGTTAAATGATAAACTAAAATTGATTGCCGGAACACGTTTGGAACAATGGAAAATAGACTTTTCTGATTCAGAATCAGAAGTATTCAAAGGTGATGAGAACTTATTCGGTGCCAAACTTGGGTTAGAGTATCAACGAACAAAAAACCAAATGTTATATGTGATGTTATCAAAAGGATATAAACCAGGAGGTTTTAATCCTGTTCCCGATGCAAGTGGTTTACCTAAAAGATTTGATACAGAAAACTTATGGAATCTTGATTTAGGAGTAAATTCAAGTTGGTTAAATGGAAGACTTACAAACAAAGTAAATCTGTTTTATGGAAAAAGAAAAGACCAACAGGTAGGAACATCATTTAGTGATGGGCCAAGATATACTGATTATATTACAAATGCTGAAAAGGGGACATATTATGGACTTGAAACAGAGTTTGATTATAGTCCAACTGACAACCTGTTTATGTATGCAAATCTTGGATTATTGAAAGCAGAGTTTGATGATTTTTATAATCCAGTAGATGATATATCTAAAGATGGTAGAGCTCCGGCACAGTCACCTGAATATGAATATAGTGTTGGTTTCAATTATACTTTTTTGGAGAACTGGATGCTCAAAGCAAATGTTGAAGGAAAAGATAGTTATTACTTTTCTAATAGTCATGATGAAAAATCTGAATCCTATTCATTGCTAAACAGTAGCCTTGTCTATATGGGAGAAAATTGGACAGCTACGCTTTGGGGAAGAAATCTTGCTGACAAAACCTATTACACCAGAGGATACTTTTTTGACAATTGGTTTGGTACAGGAGAAGAGCTTTATGTACAGCATGGGACTCCAAGAACATTTGGTTTCACTCTAGCATACGACTTTTAAGGAGGACTTCTAGATGGAAATCTCTGTAGACATCAGTATGTACCCGCTTCAAAAAGAATTTGAAGCGCCTATTTTAGCTTTTATAGCCGAGCTCGAAAAAGAGCAAAGTGTTGAGGTGCTTCGTAATGAGCTCAGCACACAGGTACATGGTGACTATAAAACTATTATGGCACTCTTGGAACAAGAGATGTTTTCGGTCTTTACCGAGATCCCAGACTCTATTTTTGTACTGAAACTCGTAGGTAATAATAGACAGGGTATTTATGGGATATAATCTTTTATGATCAAATTATTACAAATACTCCTACTACTTACGGTTACTGCATTCAGTAATGAAAAACCTACACTGACCATCTACACCTATGATGCTTTCGCAGCGTCATGGGGTCCTGCACCTAAAATAGCTAAGGCATTTGAAGCAAAGCATAACTGCACCCTGAAGTTCATAGGTATCTCAAGTTCCATAGGCGCACTGCGAAAGATACAGCTTGAAGGCAGACATACTAAAGCAGATATCCTGCTGGGCTTAGATACCAGTATCGCTCAGACCGCGAAAAAAACGGGACTCTTCGCACCACATGAAGTCAATACCTCTTCTTTAGATCTGCCGATAGCGTACAGTGATGATACCTTTGTGCCTTTTGACTACAGTTACTTTGCATTTGTCTATGATGAAAACAGACTCAAAGAGGTACCAGACTCTTTTGAAGCGTTAGCTTCTATGCCGGAAGACTTTAAGATCGTCATTCAGGACCCTCGTTCTTCTACGGGAGGACTGGGATTGCTTTTATGGGTAAAGTTTGTGTATGGAGAGAAGGCCGGAGCGTATTGGAAACGTCTGGCTCCTTACATCCTTACCATTACAAAAGGATGGTCCGAGGCGTATGGACTTTTCTTAAAAGGTGAGGCGGATATGGTGTTGTCTTACACTACTTCACCAGCTTACCATATGGTCGAAGAGCATAAAACAAACATTAAGTCTGCTGCTTTCAAAGAGGGGCATTATGGACAGATAGAAGTTGCTGCAGTGCTAAAAAGCTCTAAACAGCAAGCCTTGGCACAAAAGTTTTTAGCCTTTATGCATAGCCAGACATTTGCAGATATCATTCCCACGTCTAACTGGGCCTATCCTGTAGTACAAACAAAACAAGGTTTGCCTGAAGCATTTGAGACACTTACCCAGCCTTCCAAAATGATGCTGCTTGATGGGAAAACGGTGGAAGCACAGAGAAAAGCGATCATCAATGAATGGCTTAGAGCGCTGGAAAGATAAAGATGTTCAAAGAGGTAAAACGACTTAAATATTCCCTATTGCCTGGGGGATTTGTATCTGTTTTACTGTTAGGGTTTGCATTCTCACTCTTTTTTATACTTTTTCTCTCTCAAGGTGATGCTTCTGTGACCCAACTAGACAGCAGAGTCTTCTCTCTTTTAAAGTTCACACTCTATCAGGCATTTTTATCTACTGTTTTATCGGTACTGGTAGGTATCACTTTGGCTTGGAGTTTGGCGCATCAGACATATTTTAAAGGCCGTTCCTTGTTGGTAGCACTGTTCTCTTCCTCTTTGGTCTTTCCCACACTGATCGTGGTATTTGGACTGATCGCTGTACTCGGACGTAATGGATGGGTCAACCAACTGAGCCTGACTCTGTTTGATCATTCTTTCGGCTCTTATCTCTATGGTTTGGGCGGTATCCTCGTAGCGCACGTATATTTGAATGCTTCATTTGCCTCGAGGTCACTCTTGCATGCTTTTGAATCCATCCCTAAAGAAAAATATAAACTTGCAAAAAGTTTGAACTTTACAACGTTTCAAAGGTTTGTCTATGTAGAGTGGCCGGCTTTGCATACGACACTTTTAAGTACCGCCTCGACGATATTTCTTTTGTGTTTTACTTCTTTTGCCATCGTACTTGTACTGGGTGGCTCACCTGCATACAACACACTGGAAGTCGCCATCTATGAAGCGGTCAAATTGGACTTTGACATTGCTATGGCTTTGAAATTGGCACTGATCCAGTTGGTAGTAACGACTCTACTTGTACTCTTCTCTTCCAACTTCAGAAGCAGTGTAGCCAACATTAAAACAGGTGGTCTGGTTATACCCTGGAGTGAGCCAAAACATATCAAACGGTTTCAGACAGCTATGATAGGTCTTTTTGCACTGTTTTTTATCCTGCCCCTGCTGGCCATCATCGTGGATGGGATCGGTGCAGATTTTGGCAGGATACTCAGCGAACCTCTTTTTATCAAGTCCTTTGTTACAAGTATTTCTCTTGCAACTATTTCTAGTCTATTGACAGTGCTTTTTGCCATTGCTTTAAGTGATCTAAAAAGAAACTTTACACTGAAACATCGTTTCGCTGGCAGCAGGTTTTCAAAAGTTTTTAACATGATCGTCTCCTTCTCAGGAAACCTCTATCTCGCGGTTCCCTCCTTGATCATGGGACTGGGCTTTTTTCTTTTGTCACAAAGAGTGGGAGCCCCGCTCGTAGTGTGGTCCACGATAGCACTGCTCACTGCCAATGTCCTTATGTCCTTGCCGTTTGCACTTTCTGTTTTGGCTCCTGCGATGCAAAAAACAGCACAAAGGTATGACAAACTGGTCTTTTCTTTAAATCTCACTGCCCTGCAAAGGTGGGTGTATTGTGAGTATCCTTATTTAAAGTCATCGTTGGGCTATGTTCTTGCTTTGTCTTTTTGTTTTTCCCTGGGAGATTTGGGTATCATAGCGTTATTCGGATCGGATGAGTTTTTAACGTTACCATGGTATCTCTATCAGCTAATGGGTTCCTACCGTACAAGCGATGCCGCAGGGGTTGCACTGATCCTGTTAACCATTACTTTGAGTGTATTTATTTTGTTGCCAAGACTATTTAGGAGTACCGTTGCTAAAGATCACTAATTTAACCTACCAGCATAACAATGCAGAGGAAGTGTACACCTATGCTATGCATGTAAAGCCCAAAGAGATCGTAGCGATATTGGGGCAAAGCGGCAGCGGAAAATCAACACTCCTTGATCTTTTGGCAGGATTTTTGCCTGCTTCAAGCGGCAGTATCACGTTGGATGAAGAGGAGTTGATAGACGCATCGGTCGAACGAAGACCCATCACGATACTATTTCAAAATCACAATCTCTTTGAACATCTTTCGGTACAAAAAAATATACTTTTAGGGGTAAGCAAGAGACTCAAGTCGAGTCAAGCAGAGTTAGAAAAAGTAGCAATGATACTCAAAGAAGTGGGGCTTGAAAAGTATCCGGAAACCTTGGTTTCGTCACTCTCTGGCGGACAACAGCAGCGAGTTGCACTGGCACGGGTACTGATACGACGTGAACCTATTTTACTTTTAGATGAACCTTTTACGGGCCTGGATCCAAATACAAGAGGGCAGATGCTTGATCTGGTCAAAAAGATCACGGTGGAGAACAGTTTGCATACCATTATGGTCACGCATGAGATCCAGGACTGTGATCGCATTGCGGATAGAGTCTATAAAATGGAAAATAATACCCTGGTAGAACAATGATCGATCAACTCAAACAATACACACTTTTTGAAAACAGGAATATAGAAAAATACGAACTATTGGAAACCCAGGGCTATTGCAATGAAAACTATCTGATCCATAGTGAAGAAAAGAAGTATATTTTGCGAAAGTTCATCCGAACCGATATAGATAGAAAGTTTGAATTTGAAATACAAAAATTGGCACATCTGATCGGTATCAGTGCTGAACCTTTGCTGCTGGATGAGAAAAATGCTTTAAGTGTATCAACATACATAGAGGGAATACATAAAGAGAAGTTAGAAAAGAATGATTTGGAACAATTTGCAGCAGCACTGAAAAAACTACACACCTTAAAGATCAAAAGAGAACCGATCGCTCTGGAAACCCTACTGGAGTCGCCATCCAAAGAAGTACAGGATGCATGTATAACCATTAACACGTTTGAGTCAGAAACGGTACTGTGCCATAACGATCTGAATCCCAAAAATGTTTTGTTTTCAAACACGATTCAATTGATCGACTGGGAATATGCGGCAGTGAATGACAGGTATTTTGATCTGGCATCCGTATCTGTAGAGTTTAAATTATCCGCAGAAGAGGAAGCGCATTTTTTAAGCACTTATTTCACGCCACACGATGAAATCAAATATGAAAAACTTAAGGCCTATAAAGTGATCTATAAAGCCTTATGCATGCAATGGTTTGAAAACCTGGAGAGCGAAAAACACAGTTAACAGACGCCTCCGTCACAGGGAGATTGACCCGTAGAAAAAAAGCGGGCTGTTACGGTATCCATAGTAGAGATATGTGTATGAAGCCAGACGGGTAACGTTTCTATAAAATAAATTTTCAGTGCCTTGATATCTCTTTGCTTTTGCCAATGGGAAAACAGGTCGCGCATCTCTTGTAGTGCTCTGTCGTGTTCTCCTTTATGTGCAAGATAAGGAGGGAAATGCATCTCCTGCATTTTAATCTCTTCTTTCTGAAAATGATTCACCGTATGGTCTATCCATTGCGTATAAAGTTTGTCTATGGTTTCTGCACTTTCATCACTTCCATCATAGACAAGTATATGTTCAAAAATAGTGTTGATGAGTTCTACCTCTTCTTTGTGTGTATCATTCATAAATGCTTGAGAAACTTGAGGGATATCTTCATTTGAAATAAGCATCATAATCCTTTCATAGTTTTATATTAAATTTATAGATGATATCAAAGAAATTAAAATACTGTATTGACGATAGTCAAGAGTACTCTGCATATTTTAATACCTTATTACTTTAATAAGAAATGAAAATATGTTATAATTGCCCAAATGATTTAAAGGATTATCATGAGAGCCATAGACGAGATATTTTCGGATATTTTACCTCTGAGCCATACGGATAAGTTACAACTTATAGATAAAATACTAGCATCGCTTTACCCCGCGAATAAAGGTGTAGAATCTATTTGGAAAGATGAAGCCGAAGAGAGAATAGAGGCTTATGTTCAAGGTAATGTCTCTGCTGCAGATGAAAAAGATATATTTAACAAGTATAAGAGATAGTCTATAATGCTTATTAAGTTTTTAGAATTGGCCCAAAGTGAGTTAAATGATATTTTTGAGTTTTATGAATATAAGGAAGATAATCTAGGCTATGACTTTATAGAAGAGACTATCAATACGCTCAGACTTATAAAAAACTACCCCGAAATATGGCCAAAAAGTTCTAGTCATACACAAAGATGTTTCATCAAGGGGTTTCCCTATGTCCTTATGTACCAAAAAGTTGATCATACCATTGTGGTAGTTGCTATTGTCAATCTCTATAAGAAGCCTATACACTGGGCCTCAAAGACAGTTTCAGAATATTCAAAAGGACGTATCCCTATACTTCCTGAAACTATATACATCAGGTGACAGCGTACTACTATTCCACTGTCACAGACTTAGCAAGGTTTCTAGGCATATCCACATCATTTCCGAGTCTTACAGAAATTTCAAGTGCAAGCAGTTGTGTGACTACCATCATTTCAAAAAATTCTAACATCGGGTGAGCATCATAGTGGGTTTGTATGAAGTCATCAGCCAGTTCAAAAGGCTCTGGTGAAATAACAAGTATTGTGGCATCTCTCGCACTGAGCTCTTCCACATTCGATTTTATCTTGTCATAATGCATGGTTTTTGGCATAAGGGCAATGGTGAAAAGCTCACTGTCGGCCAGGGCGATAGGACCATGCTTCATCTCACCTGCAGGATACCCCTCTGCATGCATATAGCTTATCTCTTTGAGTTTTAATGCACCCTCAAGTGCAAGCGGATAGAATATATCTCTACCTATAAAGAAAAAGCCGTGTCCATGCAGATAACGTTTAGAGAGTCTGTATAGTTTTTCATGTAGGGTATCTGTCACTATGAGTGCTTTAGGCGTCTGCAGTATGGCAGTGATCTCTGACTTTAAAACTTCTTTGGTAACGGTCTGTTTCTCTTGACCCATATAAAGAGACAGCATCCAAAGTACCATGGTCTGCGTTGCAAAGGCTTTGGTACTGGCAACTCCTTTTTCTATACCCGCTCTTGTAAGTATGGCAGCATCACTTTCACGTACGATGGAAGAATTATCCACATTACAGATACTGAGACTTTTTAATCCTGCACGTTTTGCCATTTTAAGGGCTTCAAGTGTATCTGCCGTTTCCCCGCTCTGTGAGATCGTAATGAAGAGGGTATCTTTGGTAAGCAAAGGGTCTTTATATCTGAACTCTGAAGCGATCTCTACATCACATCTTACTTTTGCAATACGTTCAAAGAGATAGGCAGAAGTGAGGGCAGAGTGGTAGCTTGTACCGCAGGCGCATATCTTGATGGCAGAGATCCCTTCAAAGAAATTTGCATCGAGTTCATCAAAGGCAATGGCATCATCCAGTACACGGCCGATCATGGTTTCGCTCATTACACGGCTTTGCTCATAGATCTCTTTTTCCATGAAAAATCGGTATCCGTCTTTTTGCGCTGAAGCTTTGTCTGCAGTGAGCGTTTGTGTGGTGAAACTTTTTTCACCATCTGCATTAAATAGTTTTACTTCACCCTCTTTTGCATAGCCATACTCACCATCTTCAAGATAATACACTTCAGTTGCCTTTCCGATAATAGGGGTATCAGAGGAAGCAAAGTAGACATCCTTATCATTAAAGCCGATAAGCATAGGCGAACCGTTTTTCGCAAAATAGATCGTATCGGGGTCGGCTTCTGTAATAAGCAGGGTCGCATAGGCACCCTCAAGTTTCTCAATGGTTTGTGCAAAAGCAGAAAAAACATTAGAAGCAGTTTCGTTATTTTTTTCAAAAAGATGTACAATGGTTTCTGTGTCTGTTTGACTTACAAAGGTGACGCCATCTGCTTGTAACTCTGCTTTCAGTGCTTGATAGTTTTCGATGATACCGTTATGTACGACATAAGAGTAAGCACCTAAATGAGGATGCGCATTCAATTCAGTAGGTTTACCATGTGTTGCCCAACGTGTATGTCCGATCGAAATACCAAAACCTTCCGTATGGAATGCTTTGGTTTTTTCCCTAAGATTATCCAGCTTACCAATGGCTTTGAAGTTATTGAGCTTCTGACCCTCTATGACAGCGATACCAGCCGAATCATAACCGCGGTACTCCAGTTCCTGTAACCCATCAAGCAGTATCTCTTTTTTCTCTTTTTTACCTAAATATCCTACAATTCCACACATATATCTATCAGCCTTTGGTCAATTTTTCTATAATAGTGTCAACATTATGACGAAAGTTTCCATTCTTTTCAATGAGAAACATATCTCTTGCTCTGTTTTTGAGTGTATGTACTTTTGCTGTTGCAATATCGATACCCATTTCATCAAAGATAGCGATAACATGAGCCAGTAAACCCTTTTGGTTTTTACAGTTCAGGTTCATAAGGGCATAGGTTTTGGAGTGTTCCGTATCAATGCTCAGTTCCTCTTTACGGATCACCGGTATAGCAGGTTTATAAGTCTTTGTGGTATCAAACGAGTCATGGAGTATCATTTCGATATGCTTCATCTCTTCCTTATCTACGGTACCTGCAAAATCTATTTTAAAATATTTTAATTCATCAAAAAGTTTACATATATCCATGTGAACAACTCCCAGTGTAGAGAGTTTTCCCAGAAGATAGGCAATATTAAATGGTTTTTTTCTAATGACTTCAATAGAGAGGTGTTCTTCACTATGGATCTCGAAAGTATATGTGTCTGTAGCAAAGGCTTTTTGGACGATCTCAACTATTTTGACAGGAGGGTAGCGTAAAAAGAGCAGATCCGAAGGGATCTGCAATACTTTCTTTTGTTGTAGAGCAGTCAGGTTCTTAAAGAGAACATTTCTTGATAGTCTTTGTTCCTTTTTAAGGCGTTTAGTCGCTACACCCAGCATTTGAGGATGTTTTAATGCGTCTAGCGAGTTAAGGTACAGGGTTTTAATCAGTTTTGCATTAAAAGGGTTGTATATACCTTTGCCCACACCGTTCATGTCCGCATAGGTGAGGATATAAATCATATCTAATAGTTTTTTGCTTTTAAAGTGTGCTGCAAAATCCAAAATAGTTTTTTCATTATAGACATCTTTTCTCTGTGCGGTGTTACTCATGAGAGTGTGGTAGTGTATTAGGGTCTCCCCTTGTGTTATATATTCCATTTTGAGATGGAGCTTAGTGGCAAATATTTTAAAAAGAGAGGCCCCTACATAGTGATGGTCACGTTTACGTCCCTTGCCGGCATCATGTAAAAAGGTGACTATTTTAAGCATCATTTTTTCATCATCGTTAAGTGCATCGAAGAGATTTTGTATAAAAAGGTCTTCTATGTTTTCCAGATGGTAGACACAGTGTATGGAGTGTATATCGACCGCAAATTGATGATACCCGTCAAATTGGGGGAGGTTCACTACTTTTTTGATGGCCGGTATAGTATATTCCAAAAGTCGTGCATGGGAGAGAGCATTGAGTATGGAATGGCTATAAGGCTGGTTGAATATACCATAAATAGTGTTGAAAAGCTTTTCATCCGGACGTTCAGGTTTTTCTGCAGTGATCAACTTTTGTAAAAAAGTGGGATGTGCTTGAAAGGGTTTTTCTGCATGTGTACAGAGTTGTTGTAGCAGATCATTAAAATCTTGTTTCTCTTTTTTAGGGTAGAGAAAATTCTTATTTGGATCATCATGGATATATTCATGGGTTAAGATATCAAGCCAAATCGTACTGTAAAGCCTGATGATCTTTAGACTTTCTGTGACTTTCTGCGCACAGCGCATTTGTCCTTCTTTACCTTCTTTAAAAGCCAGTAAACGTGCTATGTCAGGGATGAGGTCAAGACGCAGTGTATCCTCTTTTTTCCCTGCAACCAAATGTAGTGCTGAGCGTACACGAAAGAGAAACTCCAATGCGATACGGAAGGTACGATACTCTTTCTCCTCTACTACATGAGAGGGTATATTTTTGATATTATTAACATTAAACAGTATTTTTCCTATCCAAAAAACGAGATTTGCATCGCGAAACCCGCCTTCACCCTCTTTCAGGTTAGGTTCCATCGCAAGAGGATATTTCTTGTGTTTGCTCTCTTGTTCACTGAGTTTGCTCTGAATGTATCCTTTGATGTCATCATGGCGTATCTGGCTGATGGCATTTTGCGTTTCCATCCAGACAAAAGTGGAACCTTCGATAAAACGTGATTCTATCAGTGCGGTCTTGATGGTAATATCACTTCTGGAAACATCTTTGAGTTCTTCAACGGTATGGACTCGATGTCCAAGTTTTAACCCGGTATCCCAAAGGATGTAGAGTATTTTTTCTATCATCTCTTTGAGGTTGTAGCCAGGGATCTCTTTGTATACTATCATAAGGTCGATGTCTGAATGTACACAGAGTTGTTCTCTTCCATAACTGCCAAGTGCCACAAGGGAAAGCGGTATGGAGTTCTTCATGGGCGCATAGTCGCCAAACATTTCTCTATGGGCTACTTTGTAGACGGTTTTTAAAATACTGTCGATTTTTTTGGTGTGCTTGACCAGAAAATCTTTACCTCCGGAAGTGGCAAATGTCTCTTCCAGTGTCTCAAAGTAGCGTTTGATGTCCTGTTTCAGCACTTTGGCTATTTTAAAATCGGGTGCATTTTCATGTAAAAGTGTTTCTATCTCTCTTTTTACTTTATCCATGTTAGGCTCCCTAATGTTTTAGTGATATAATACCCAAAAATAACTATGGATATATACAAATGGATTTGATACAAAAGGTACACAATAAAGAAAGACTGACCCAGGAAGAGGGGGAAGCACTATATGACTTAGACCTCTACACCCTGGGTGAACTCGCTGATGCTATTCGTAAAGAGAAGTATGGCAATAAAAGTTATTTCAATATCAACCGTCATCTTAATCCTACGAATATCTGTGCAGATATCTGTAAATTCTGTGCCTATTCTGCCAGTAGAAAAAACCCCAACCAGTACACGATGACACATGAGCAGATAATAGATATTGTCAAAAATTCAGAGCAGTTGGGGGCAAAAGAGATACACATTGTTTCTGCGCACAACCCCAACGATGGCGTAGAGTGGTATATGGGAGCATTCAGAAAAATAAAAGAGCAATTTCCTGATTTGCATATTAAAGCGATGACAGCGGCAGAGATAGACTTTCTGACCAGGGAATACGGTCTTAGCTATGATGAGGTTTTGGATCTTATGATAGAAAGTGGTGTGGACTCGATGCCCGGAGGCGGTGCGGAGATCTTTGACGAAGAGGTACGTGAATACTTATGTAAGGGTAAAGTGACTTCGGACCAGTGGATAGAGATACATCAAAAATGGCATGAACGTGGAAGACAGAGTAATGCAACGATGCTTTTTGGACATGTAGAGACAAGGGCACACCGTATAGATCACATGATAAGACTACGCGATCTGCAAGACAAGACAGGTGGCTTTAATGCCTTTATCCCTTTGGTCTATCAAAGAGACAACAATTTTTTAAAAGTAACAGATTTCCCTTCTGGGCAAGAGATACTCAAAACCTATGCCATTTCTCGTATCATGCTTGATAACATCCCTCATATTAAAGCCTACTGGGTGACGGCATCGGTAAACTTGGCACTGATCGCTCAAGAGTTCGGATGTGACGATCTGGATGGTACGATAGAAAAAGAGTCTATTCAGTCAGCAGCAGGTGCAAAGAGCAGCCAGGGCATGGACTTGAATGACTTTGTGGCCTTGATCAAAAACTCAGGATTTCAACCTATAGAGCGTGACAGTCTTTATAATGAGATAAAAGCTTATTAACATGGAAAAGCGTTATTACCCTTATGAAGATTTTTTAGCCGATACAAAATCTTTGACAGAAAAGATCGACTGGAAGTTTGAGAGTATCATTGCTATTGCTAGAGGAGGTATGACTTTAGCACATCTGCTTGGCGAATATTATGAGATCAGAGAAGTCTATACGATCAATACGATTGGCTATGAAGATACGACCAAGCTTGAAAGTGTTAAAGTGTTTAATATTCCAGAATTAAATGAGGCTAAAAGCGTACTGATCGTGGATGATATTGTAGACAGTGGTGATACTTTGGTAGAAGTACTGAAAGTGTTGCATCGAGCATATCCCGAGGTTACATTTAAAGTAGCTTCACTTTTTTATAAGAAAAGTGCTAGAATAGCTCCAGATTGGTATGTGCAAGAAGCAGATAGATGGATTGATTTTTTTTGGTCTGTGGATTTAAATAGGAAAAAATAAAATGGTATTAATGATAGACAACTACGACAGCTTTACGTACAATATTGTACAGTACTGTAGAGAACAGGGTGCAGATTTAAAGGTCATACGTAATGATGAAATGACCATAGATGAGATCAAAGCACTGAAGCCCGATAAAATTATTCTTTCTCCTGGACCTTCCACCCCGGATGATGCAGGTGTGACACTGGATGTGATTAGAGAATTTGCAGACACGACACCCATTTTTGGTATCTGTTTGGGACATCAGAGTATCGCACAGGCTTTTGGCGGAGATGTGATAAGAGCCAAAAATATGATGCATGGAAAGACCTCCCAAGTTTTAGTAGAGAAAGAAACAGCCATTTTTAAAGCCTTACCGAAGGAATTCAGAGCTACAAGGTATCATTCCTTAACAGTGAAGGAGGAAACACTTCCTGCATCGGTTATCGTCACCTCACACAGTAAAGATGATGGGGAGATCATGTCGTTGGAGATCAAAGGTAAACCGATCTATGGTGTACAGTTTCACCCTGAATCGATTATGTCTGAGTATGGGCACGAGATGTTAGATAATTTTCTGAAACTCTAAGCGTATCAAATGAAAAAACAGCATTTTGTTTTAGCACTCTTCTTTTATGCTGCAGCTGTTTTTTATTTGGCATATGCCACTCCCATCAGTCCGCATGAAGCAAAGATATTTTATACCTCACAAGATGTGGTAGGAACATTGATGAGATGGGGAAGTGACATTGTTCCCGGATTTTTTGGTTTAAGACTCTTTTTCCTGGTATCAGGCTTTTTAACCATAGCACTTTTTTACATACTCAGCAGACGTCATTTTAGTACCTGTGGAGATGCCTATCTTTCTACGTTTATTTTCATGTTCCTGCCAGGGATCCTTACTGCGACAGTTTTGGTGAATGTGGCCATCATCGTCTTACCATTGGTACTTCTTTTCGTCATACTTTATGAAAAAGGACATTTTTTTCTTCTGCCATTGATCATGTTGGCACTTTTTTTTACCCATGAAGCCTCTATCATTTTCTTTGTTTCCCTTTTGATTTATGCAGTGATGCATAAAGATAAAAGATTGTTCATCTTTGCGTTGGCTTTCTTGTTATCTTTTGTCTATTTATCCAAGGGTATAGATATAGGAGGGCGGCCCTCTGGGCACTTTGCAGAGATCTTCGGATTGTATGCTACTGTTTTTTCACCGTTGCTGTTTCTTTATTTCTTTTATGCAATGTATAGGATTTTGCTCAGAGAGAAAAAAACACTTATTTGGTACATTTCCTTTACCGCATTGGCTTTCTCGTTACTGCTGTCTATCAGGCAACGCGTTTCTATTACTGATTTCGCTCCTTATGTGATGATCGCCATCGTGCTTATGTTGGATGTGTTCAATCATACCATCCGTGTACGGTTACCACAGTTCCAAAAGCGATATAAACGTGGTTTCATAGTAGTGATGTCATTTTTGGCTTTCAGTGTTTTTCTCATAGTAGGGCATAAATTACTGTTTCTGGTCTTGGATGATCCTAAAACCCATTTTGCCTATCGTATCTATAAACCGTATCTTTTAGCTAATGAGTTAAAATCTCATGGTATAGAGTGTTACGATGGTGCACACGGAAGAGAACGTTACCAGTTAAAATATTATGAAATACGCCCTTGTCGCAGTAAGTAAGAAAAAGTCTATAAAATTGTTTCTAAAATACACAGTACATACTTTAGTAGGATAGTTTAAATTAGATAAACGAAAGTTAAATATATCTTTTGCTAAACTATCCAGAACTAAACTAAAGGAGAACTCGATGGCTCAAAAGGCGATTAGAGAGTATGACGCGAAGTCAATTCTAGCAAAACATTGGGATAAGTATTTCCCAAATTTTACTTATGCATATGAAACAGTATTGGTTCAAAACGGATCAGAACTAGCAGAAGCTGCAAAAGAAAACAAATGGCTAAATGAAAAAGCATTGGTTGCAAAACCGGATATGCTTTTCGGCAAGAGAGGTAAAAATGATTTGGTACTTTTCAAAGATGCTAAACCAGGTGATGTTTCACTAGAAAAAGCAATTAGCTGGATCGATGAAAAATCCAGTACTGAGCAGGAAGTATATTTCTCATTTGACGGCGACACACCTACAGGTGAACCATCAGTTGATATGCTGACTCACTTTATAGTTGAGCCATTTACACCACACACACAAGAAGAAGAGTATTATATTTCTGCAACATGTGTAGGTGATGATGATATGCTTTATATGTCTGCTGAAGGTGGAATGGAAGTTGAAGAAGGTTGGGAAGAGAAAGTAACTGAAGTTGCATTCAAGATCACTGATACGGAAGAAGAGATCGCCGAAAAAATCAGAGCAAATGTTCCTGCTGATGTAGCGGAGAAAGATAAAGCAGCATTTGCTGAATTTGCTATCGGTTTCTTCAAAGCATACAGAGAGTTAAACTTCGCATACCTTGAGATCAACCCATTTGTAATGCAAGGTAACAAGATCGAGCTTCTTGATATGGTTGCAAAACTAGATGATACGGCCGGATTTATGATGGTAGATGCATGGGGTGATGTTGAGTATCCAACTGCATTCGGTATGGAAGAGAAATCTCCGGAAGTATTGGCTGTGGAAGAAGCAGATGCGAAGACAGGTGCTTCACTTAAGTTGACACTGCTTAAACCAGAAGCTAGAATCTGGACGATGGTTGCCGGTGGTGGTGCTTCAGTTGTTTACGCTGATACGATCGCTGACCTTGCAGGTATCGAAGATCTTGCGAACTACGGTGAGTACTCAGGTGGACCAACAACTGGTGAGACTAAATTTTATGCAGAAACACTTTTGGATCTTATGACAAGAGAAAAAGATCCACAAGGTAGAGATAAGATCCTTATCATTGGTGGAGCGATCGCTAACTTTACAGATGTTGCTAAAACATTTACAGGTATCATCCAGGCATTTGAAGAGTATGCAGATAAGATGAAAGAAGTGGGTGTAAAAATCTATGTGAGACGTGGTGGACCAAACTACGAAAAAGGTCTTAAAGACATTAAAGAAGCAGCAGATAGACTAGGTCTATGGATCGATGTATACGGACCAGAGACACACGTAACTGATATCGTTAGAATGGCAGTAGAGGCATAAGGAGAGAAGATGGCACAATTATTTACTAGAGATACACAGGCTATTTTTTGGAACAACAACAAAACAGCGATCCAAAGAATGTTAGACTATGATTACACAATCAAAAGAGAGAAACCTTCAGTAGCAGCAATCGTTGCTCCAACAGCATCTGGAAAATTTGAGAAATTTTTCTATGGTGCAGATGAAGTGATGATCCCTACCTATAAAAGTACAGCAGAAGCAAAAGCTGCTCAGCCTCAAGCGGATGTACTTTTGAACTTTGCATCATTCAGAACAGCCTATGATGTAACTATGGAAGCATTGGAGATCGGTGGATTCAATACGATCATGATCACAGCGGAAGGTATCCCTGAGAGACTTGCACGTGGAATGAATCAAGCTGCACGTGAAGCAGGTGTAACTGTTATCGGGCCAGCTACTGTTGGTGGTATCGTTCCAGGTGCATTCAAGATCGCTAACGTTGGTGGTACGATCGAGAATATTGTTAATTCTAAACTTCACAGAGCAGGTTCATGTGGTCTTGTAACAAGATCAGGTGGTCTTTTTAACGAGCTTTCTAACATCATTGCGATCAATGCTGATGGTATTGCAGAGGGTGTAGCGATCGGTGGAGACAGATTTGTCGGTTCCGTATTTATCGACAACCTTCTTAGAATGGAAGAGAATCCAAATGTGAAGTACATGATCCTTCTTGGTGAAGTAGGTGGTACAGAAGAGTACAAAGTGATCGAAGCCGTGAAATCAGGTAAGATCAAAAAACCGATTATTGCATGGTGTATCGGTACGATCGCGAAGTACTATGATTCAGGTGTTCAATTCGGTCATGCAGGTGCATCTGCGAATGCTGAGCGTGAAACAGCTGAAGCAAAAAACAAAGCGATGGCTGAAGCGGGTATTCATGTACCAGAAACATTCAACGACCTTCCTGCAAAGATCAAAGAAGTGTTTGAATCTCTTAACATCCCAGCTATTCCTGAGCCAGAGATCAACACGGTGCCAAAAGTAAGAAGAAGCAAGCAGTTTATCTGTACTATCTCTGATGACAGAGGTGATGAAGCAACTTACGCTGGATTCCCAATCTCTTCAGTAGCAACTCCTGATACAGGTAAGGGTATCGGTGATGTGGTATCACTTCTATGGTTCAAAAAACAGTATCCAAAATGGGCGACAGACTTTATCGAGACTGTAATGAAAACGGTTGCTGATCACGGTCCAGCTGTATCTGGTGCACACAATGCTAAAGTAACAGCCAGAGCAGGTAAATCTGTGGTTGAATCATTGGTAACAGGTCTTCTTACGATCGGTCCAAGATTTGGTGGTGCGATCGATGGTGCAGCAGAACACTTCAAGTATGCTGATGACAACAACCTTTCACCAAAAGAGTTCTTAAGTCACATGAAGAAGCAAGGTATACCAATTCCAGGTATCGGTCACAGAATTAAGTCACTAAAAAACCCTGACTTACGTGTGAAAGGTTTGATGGATTATGCTGCAGAGCATTTCCCTGCTACACCACTGCTTGACTATGCAAGAACAGTTGAAGCATTGACAACCTCTAAAAAAGAGAACCTTATCCTTAACGTGGATGGTACTATCGGTATCCTTATGGTTGATATGTGGAGAGCACTTGGTTACTCTGAAGAAGAGATCAATGAATTTATCGCTTCAGGTACATTGAATGCATTCTTTATCGTTGGTAGATCTATCGGGTTCATTGGTCATATTCTTGATGAGAAGAGACTTGCTATGCCTATGTATAGACACCCAATGGATGACATCCTTTACGATGTCCCAGTGGCAGAAAAAATCTAATTTTTCTTATTTCACAGACTCTTTGACTGGACGGCATTGTTCCGTTCAGTCACCTACTTATTTGAGTAGGATCTTTCTCTACACAACTCCCTATTAGCTAAATTTACTATACATCAAAAAGAAGTTTTAATTATTAGTATATAAGTTTAAAATCTAAATGATTTTTTCGATACATCATTCTAGGAGAAACAAAAAGTCTATTTAGAGTCTTTGATTCTCTGCTAGTTTAATTAGTTCAGTGAGATAAATAAGCATGGAATCTTCTTTTTTCTAACAAATAATTCCACAATTATTATCTTTTTGTCATTTTATCATTCAATATATTTCTATTATAAAAGTGATAGTATAGCCTTAAATTATACTGATATGTTTTCCAAATTCTTTCAATAAAGTCCTGTAGCGCACTGGAAGTAAATTGAGCCAAAATAAGCTGATTTTTAGTTATTTTTACCTATA
>AGBJ01000033.1_pt1 | contig 17951 bp, 13 predicted proteins | sample 768721 | NCBI WGS metagenome assembly AGBJ01 (sample SAMN00779238, study PRJNA67915) | hypersaline lake metagenome
TAGTACAAATGCTGTGGATACCATCATCCACGCAGTATCTCCCGAATCCAGTGTATCTTCTGCAAAAGCGAAGATAGGCAAGAACATTGCCATTAGAGCTGAAAATTTTAATTTCATGCTATTTCCTTTAATAATGATTTTTTACATCACTATAGTAACATGATTGGTAATGATTTATTGTAGGTGATTGATTAATTTTTAATCATTAATTATCTATTATTGTATCAGTGGTATTTCAAGAATTATTGCATATTCTTTGAGAAGACATTTGATTTGGCTTTCAGCTGCCAGTGTAAGTATTTCATCATCCGTATCTGCATAGCGCCCGTTCGCCACTATAGCAAGTTGCACAATAGATTCCTTCTTGTTGTCAATGATAATGTGTTGACCAAAAAGAAGTTTAAGCGTAATATTAATAGAGTCTGAGGCTCTAAAAGTGTCAAAGATTTTTCTTAAAAGCTTGGAAAAAGCATTTTGATTTATTTTAAATGACGGTAAATCCTGATCGGTAAGCAATTTGAGCGGATTATCGTTTTTAGTTCTAAAAAGGGCGATATTGGCTTCAAGCAGAATGTTAATATCTGTGAGGATCAGTTTGTCAGGTTCTATTTTACGTGTGCTTTTAATGCGTGGCGCATTGTAAAGACGTAGTGAGATCTGTTCTTCATTCTCATAGCCTACAGTAATCGCATGAAATACAAATGCATCATAATTAAGGTTTAAAGAGGTTGTCTTGTATCCAAAGTTTTGGGATGCATAAGACAAAGCGATATCATAAAGCTCTTTTTTTGAAACATAGCCAAATAAAATCTCTGCAGCATTATTGAGGTAAAGTATTTTCCCCTGATGATTAAAAAGTATAAAGGGGCTGTTATCCCATTCAGTAAAAGATTCAAAGTTAATATCCATTGTTTTGTCCATTAGTGTATTGAGTGATAAGTTGCGTGTACAGACTTAGGGATTTTATGCGAAAGTTTACTAATCAATATGATGTTCATGTATCTTTTTCCTAAGTGTATTTCTATTGATGCCTAAAACCTGAGAGAGTTGCAGTTGAGAACCGAACTTTTTAAGACCGGCCTCTATAAGAGGTATTTCATATAAACCAAGATGTTCTCTGTAGCCATCATGACCATCCAGATGCTTCAGCAGATACTGATAGAGGACCGCTTTGATATCTTCTTCATCCATGGAGCGCTGCACGAGGTAGCTATAGACAGATTTTTTGAGACTTTTGGTATTCATCGTTAAATTGATAGGTATCTCATCCGCGTCAAATAAATCTGATTCTATCATTAAAGTAGAAATCGCTTCTTTAATAAAAAGGGATTTTATATAGTCAATGTCCTCGGGACGTTCCTGGAGCGACGGCATTGTATAGATAAACGCAAAAAGTTCATCGATCAGTGCAGGGTTGCCCATATAGTTTGCAGTGGCAATAATGCGTTTATTGGAAAAATCAAGCGTGCTTTGGTTTCTTAACTTTTCAAAATCAGCGATGATAAGTTCATTGTGATTTTTAAGTGCAGTTTCTACTTCTTCCTGGTTTTCACCAGAGACTAACGGTGCATCGGGGAAAAGGTAGCGTGCAAGCGATTTTTTGCCTGTATGTGCTTCGCCTATAATGATAGAGGAGACGAATAGTGTCTTGGTGAGGTTAAAACTTTTAATGATATGTTGTATTTTATCTGATGTGGTGAAAAATGTTTCCATAGTCTTCTTTTAGTGATTAATAATTAATCATACAGAAATTCAAATAAAAGTATGTTAAAATAATTCAATTCAAGCATAAAGGTACGCCATCAAAACAGCATTTAAAAGGTTTTATCAACACTTTTCTTATTTGGAGTTTGAACAGGCCGTTGAATACTTCTCCATTTTAGGCGGCATGGGAAAAAATATCGAGTTGGACTATTTTGATGATGTCTTTTCCATGGTCGAGTCTAACTTTGTACAAAACTTTACCAAGTTTCAGAACCTGGTTTCTCCATCCTACCTTTTAGAAACCCCTTACAGAGATATACTTATTGCAGTGGCTAGAGGAGATGGAAAGCTTTACTCTGTATTGCGTAAGGCGAAACTGAGTGAAACACTTGGAGAACAGATCGTGCAAGAGCTGGTAGGACTGAACGTACTCAAAATAGAAACATCAAGAGAATCTCCGTTACGCACCCATCCAAAACATAAACTTAAAAAAGAACAGCGCTCTTACAGGGTACAGGATAAGCTTCGTTTTGTACAGCCTTTTATGCGTTTTTGGTTTGGTTTTGTAATGTATTATAAAAAAGATCTGCTCCTAGGGAAGGGTGATGCTTTTTTAGAGAATTTTGAGAAGCATTATGAACGGCTGCGCTCTTTAGTGTATGAGCAACTCTGTGATGCATTGCTTGTGCAACACTATGCAGATAGCAGTCCCATACTGGACAGCGGAAGCTACTGGAACTTTCACAGTGAATTTGACATACTCGCGGTCAATAAAAACAGAAAGATCATCCTGGGAGAGTGTAAATACAAAGACAGAAAAGTATGTAAAAACGAACTCTCAAAACTGAAAGCGAAAGCGGAACAATCGGGCATAAATGTAGATGCATATGCCCTGTTTTCAAAATCCGGGTTTTCGAATGAACTTTTGCAAACGCAAGACGAGGATCTGCTTTTATTTGATCTGGACGATCTGAAACGTCTAGTGTAGAGGCGGGCCGGGGGTTTATCCAATGGTCGTGTCTTCTATTTTTTCTATCTTTACCGCGCTATGGTTATAGTCAGGTTCTTTTGAGAATGGATCAAGTTTATCATCGGTAAGATAATTGATCTTTTTATGGGAAATAGGGATAAAAATCGTTTTGATGTTGATATTTGCGAAAACAACCTTTGCCTGGAGTGATCCTCTGACTGAACTGATTTGCACCAGATCACCCTCATGAATGTGAAGGGCTTCAGCATCCTTTTGGTTTATCTCTACGAACTCCAATGCTTTATATTTTAAAAGATTTTTTGCATAGGCTGTTTTGCTGCCTGTATGCCATTGATCTCTTGTACGACCGGTCAGCAGGATAAAGGGGTATTTATCAGAGGGTTGTTCTGATAAATTTTGGTTCTCTATGAAGAAAAGATTGGCTTTTTGGTCTGCTGTAAAAAAGCAATTTTTTTCATAGAGATCTTCTCCCCATATAAAAGGTGTATGTTCAAGTGCCTCATATGCAGCTTTGTAAATATCTAGATGTCCCTTTTCGCTCAATTTTGTCATGGCTTGGTACTCTTCGAATACTTCTTGGGATGAGTGAAAGTCAAACTCTTTTTGATATCCGAGAACGTGACCTATTTGTGCAAAGATCTCCCAATCTTGCAGTAATGCATTTTTATCTTCAAAAGCTACGACTCGTGTGAGTGTTCTATCTAGGTTGGTTTGTGTCCCCTCTTTTTGTCCAAAAGGTACTGCTGGTATCATGATATGGGCAAATTTTGAGGTTTCACTGTCTTGATAGGCGTTGATCTCAATGACCAGCGGGATCTTTTTGAAAGCCTCTTCTACAAATTTCCTATGGGGAAGATGGTACACGGGGTCCGTATGGCATATGATGAGGATATCCAGTTCATCCCGGTCAGCCTTTTGTATCATCTCAAAGGCTGTTAGTCCGTTAGCAGAGGGAAGCTTTTCACTCCCCCAGAATTGTGAAACTTTCTTGCAGTTTTCCTCACTGTAATCCAAATGCACAGCCAAAGTGGTACTTAAGCCTCCCACTTCTCTTCCACCCATCGCGTTAGGTTGTCCGGTAAGAGAAAAAGGTCCGCTTCCCTTTTTGTTCATCTGGCCTGTGATGATATGTAGGTTGTTCACTGCAAGATTTTTATCGACTCCCTGCACGGATTGATTGAGTCCCATGGTCCAGGCAGTGATGATGTTCTTACTTTGGATGAACAGTTCAAACAAGGCGTTAAAAAGGTTTGTATCAATGGTGGTACTTTCAAGTAGTTTGTCTTCATCCAAGTGTAACAGTTTGTCCCGATAAGACTCAAAATCCTTACTGTGATCTTCGATAAAATCATGATCGATATGCCCGCTCTTTATCAGTCGTATTGCAAGAAGATTTAAAAGATCGATATCTGTCCCCGCTTTAATAGGCAGATAAAGATCTGCACTTTTGGCAGTCAGTGTAAATCGTGGATCGATGACCACCACTTTTAATCCTTTCTTTTGTGCTTTTTTAATCCTGTTTGCTAAGACCACATGGGCTTCTGCAACATTTGCTCCGATCAGTATCATTAGGTTACAATGCTCAATATCTTCCATTCTTACAGGTACATAGTCCATACCAAATGATTTTTTATATCCTACCACCGCACTCGCCATACAGGTTCTTGAATTGGTATCACAATTTGCTGTCCCTACAAAACCTTTTGCAAGTTTGTTGGCTACATAATAATCCTCATTGAGCATTTGTCCTGAAAGGTAAAATCCAATTCTATCTGGGTTTGAGGTCTGGTTGATCTTTTCAGCGATCAATTGAAAGCTATTTTCGTAAGTGGAAGGCTTAAAAACATCATTGGTAGAGTCTCTGCACTGTACTTCCAGGAGTCTATTGGTATGTACAGTTTGAGATTGTGATATCCCTTTTGCACAGGACATCCCCAGATTGGAAGGATATTTTTTGACACCTGAAAGCTTATGCTCTTTCATTTCAAATTTGCATCCAACCCCACAATATGCACAAACGGTTTGACTCATCTTTACACTTCTTTAAGGGATACTAACAGCTCTGAGAAAACCTGTGCACGCTCTTTTTTATTCTCATGTGTCATATTATAAATGATCTCAGAGAGTTTAAGAGGCACCTTGGGGTTGCGTTTCGAGACGGTGTCTCTTTTGATGCTTGTAGGCTGTAGCATATTGGGAGCTAATCCTATGACAGACTCATAACGTTTCTCTCCGGTGAGCAGTTTGTAAAGTTTTAGTCCGAATCCAAAGAGCTCATACGCTTCACGTTTAGAACTTTTTGGCTCTTCTTCGAGCTCTAGCATGATATCTAGACCCAGTCTCTCATTCAGTATGTAATTTATCTTGGTGAAAAATGCCAGGGCTTGAAAGCTATAGTTTTGAGATAAAAACCTGTCATCAAAGGCTTCATAGGTCTCTCCCCTATGTTTATGTGCGGCATAGGTTTGAAGTAGGTACTTCACATGATACTTTGCTTCTGTGATGGGCAGTGCTTTATGCAGGGTATGTGCTTCTTTTGCCTCGCGGGTGATCTTCCCGCCTACAAAAATATGTACACCATCGACACGGGTACCCTCAATATCTTTTGCTTTACACCCTTCAAATCCTATATCGGCGATGCCGTGTATTCCACAACCTTTGGGACAGGCAGACCAGTTCATACGTACATTGGCATTTTCTATAGCCACTTCAGAGTTTAAAAAGTGTGCCATCTCTATGGCATCGGGTTTGTTCGGTATGACGCCAAAGCTGCATGTGGCTGTTCCTGCGCATGCTATCATGTCACTGAAGTATAGGTTATTGAATTTTTCATATTTGGTGATGATCTCTGAAGATTCAAATTCCCCAAGCGCATCTTTATCGATATTCACCACATAGAGGTTCTGATCATAGGTGAGACGTATCTCTCCGGTACCGTAAGTGTTCGCAGCCTGGGCTGCAGCGATCATATCTGACCCTGAAAAGATACCAGACGGTACGATCACCTTATAGTTGAACTTTCCGTTACGGCCCAGTACTTTGTTTGAACCCAGGGCAATGGATTGTGACTGTACCATGGTGGTACCGGCTGTAGTAAACTCAGTCCCTGCTTCCTCTTTAATGGCATCAATGAAGTGTTCCATACCTACATCATTCAGCAAAAAGACCAAACGGTTTTTATTACGGTTGTCTCTGTACCCGTAGGTTTTAAACAGTGTCAGCAATGCTTTATAGAACGTAGGTACTTCTTCTACCGTGACAAAGAGGTTTGCATCCTGAGACTGTACACCCACTCTTGCCCCTAAATAGACATTAAACCCGAAGATCCCCTCTTTTTGAGCCAATACAAAACAACAGTCATGCCCAAAGATATTACATGAGTTGGAGAGTGAGCCTAAGATACCCGTATTAAATTTACGAGGCAGTGCAGAGATCCATTCAGGGTTCTCTATAAAGACATCCTGAAGTTTTTTTACAATAGGCATCGTTTCTATCACAGCGTCATAGGCTATCCCGTCAAGGGGGTCAGTCACGATGTTACGCGGGTTGTCTACGCCGGTTTGAAATGTGGAGATACCTACCTTTTTCAGTTCTATCAAAACTTTAGCGATATCGGCTATCTGTAGGTAACGCAGTTCTATCTGCATACGTGTGGTGATGTCTATGTAGTCATTTCCATACTTTTGTGCTATTTGACCGATACGTAAAGCCTGTTCGGAGTTCAGCTGTCCCGCAGGCACACGTACACGAAGCATAAAGTCTTCACCCTTGTCAAAGAGTCCAAAACATTTTAAAAAGTAAGCAGAGTCTTCGGTTGCGAGACCTTCATATCCTGCCGCAGCGATCTCTTCCAGTCTTTCATAGACATCCATAGGTGTTTTGAGCGCTTTGGTGTTTTCTACTTTGTTTACTTTCTTATTTCTTGCTTCGAAGGCTTTTTCTAAAATACTCATTGTTCGTTACTCTCTTTTGGTTTATAACATGCATTTTAGCCAAGGGTAGATCTAAAAAAATGATTTTATTGTATATATTTTAATCAATAATATAATTTATATTACTTTTTTTTAAACGAATGTTATATTATTTTAATATACTTTTATTGATTAAAAATTAATCATATTGTGGTTATTTAGTCTATGGTTTTACTATATACTACGGCTAATAATTTTAGTATATTCAAGGAGAACACTATGTCAGGCATTAAAGCATTGAAAGGGCAGGGACACATGCCAACACTGTTTATGGCTTTTTTATATTTCGACATGAGCTTTATGGTATGGACCATGCTGGGGCCACTGTCTACTGAAATATCAGAGGCTTTAGCAGCCACGGGTTACATCATCACAGCAGGGGAGAAAGCTACGTTACTTTCTCTTCCTATACTCTCCGGGGCCCTTTTGAGAATCTTACTCGGTTTTGGTGTCGATAAACTTGGAGCCAAAGCAACCGCACTGATGGCACAGTCTGTCGTTATCGCAGCGCTTTTAATGGCTTATTTTATGGGGGAGTCTATCACATATAATGCATTGCTTATTGTAGCATTAGGACTTGGTTTTGCGGGTGCATCTTTTGCTGTCGCACTTCCACAGGCGGGCCAGTGGTATCCGCCAAAGTCTCAAGGTATCGTCCTTGGTATTGCCGGAGCGGGTAACATCGGTGTCGTGATAGACTTTTTGTTCGCACCAAAGATCGCGGAGTTATGGGGATGGGAATCGGTATTCCTGGTAGGAGCAGTCATGGCCATCATCGTATTCATAGCCTATGCTTTCATCGCAAAAAATGCACCGGCGTCTGTCTATAAAGCAAGACCTAAAAGACTATCAGATTACGGAAAACTGCTTAAAGATAAAGATACTTGGTGGTTTAATCTTTTTTATGCAGTAAGCTTTGGCGGCTTTGTAGGCTTTGCAGGGTATATGAAAGTCTATTTGATGAATACGTATCAGGTAGATATGAGTACCTTTGGATTGGATATTCTGGATGAAGGGAATGTCAAAGTAGTTGCAGGATACTTTGGGGCATTGTGTATTTTTGCAGGGGCAGTACTTCGTCCTCTTGGAGGGGCCATTGCTGATAAAATGGGAGGTGTCAAATCACTTTATATTTTCTTTGGTACCGTGACAGCCTTGGCGGTAGTGAATGCTACGATCATATTGCCATTCTGGTTGGCGATTGTAGTACTTTTTCTTATCATGGCAAATCTCGGTATGGCCAATGGTGCAGTCTTCCAACTTGTACCACAGAGATTTGGTAAAGATATAGGTATTATGACAGGTATCATCGGTGCAGCAGGCGGTTTAGGCGGTACAGCATTGATCAAGACATTGGGGTGGTCCAAAGGTGCGTTTGACGGGTATGCCACAGGCTTCATGATCTTTGCAACAGTTGTGTTAGTGGCGCTTGCGGGTATCTCATTGGTAAAGACCAGATGGAGAACCACATGGGGTGTAAACTCAGGGGGTATGATCTAATAAGCTAAAAAGTTCAATACGTTTCGTACATCAACGTATTGAACCTACAGGTATCATGTTCCCTGTATTGTCTAATGACCGTTTTTACTTTCAAGCCATTGAGTAAACAGCTTGTTTTCTATCAGTCCTACTTTTGCAGAGGTCATCAGGTTGTTTGCTTTATAGTACTCTAGAAGTTCTTGTGGGTCTTGGCCTGTCATCACTGCTTGAATTTCAAGTGCTGAAAGTACCTCCTGGTCTTCTACCTCAATCCCTTCTTTCTTAGCCATCGCATCGACGATCAGTGCAGCTTTTATAGAGTCTCTGGCCTCACTTCTGACAGTATCTCTAAGGGCATTGAACTTTTCTTTATCTTCTTTATAGAGTGCATGTTCCTCTTGGCTCATACGTTGTGCTCTTTCATTGATCTTGGCATCTATCTCTTGTTCTACTACGTTGTTTGGCAAGGTGAAGTCAAACTTTGTGAGCAGCCCTTTTATAATTTGTGGTTTTAATGTTTCATTGTAAAGATTTGAGAATTCCTGCGCTGTTATTTTTTCGATCATTTTTTCTTTCAGGGTATCGAGGGTCGCTTTTTCATCGTCCAGTATCTTTTGGGCCAAAGCATCATTCAGTTCCATAGGTTTTTGCTCTTGGATCTCATGAAGTTTTACCTTAAACTCAGTCTCTTTTCCTGCTAAAGCTTTGGACTGATACTCTTGGGGAAAGGTCACTTTGATCGTTTTCTCTTCATTTGTTTTCATACCGATCATTTGTGCTTCAAACCCAGGGATAAATGACTTGGAACCAACCTTGAGGTTATATCTCTCAGCACTGCCGCCCTCTAGCGCTCTACCGTTTAAAAAACCTTCAAAGTCAATGACCACAAGATCACCGTTTTGTACGGCTCTCTCTTTTGTTATTTTTGTAAACGGGGCTTGCTTCAGAGCCATCTCTGCAAGTTTGGCATCTACGTCTTTGGGGTCTATGGTTGGTTTGGTATAACTTGGTACGATGTCCATATACTCTACATCGGTATCGATCTCTGGGCTGGTAGCGATCTCAACTTCAAGATAGAGCCCATTTTCTTGTTTTTCATAGGTTTTAAAGCTAGGCTGACCCAGGATCTCATCAAGAGATACCTTTGCCTCTTTCATTCCGGCTTCGATAAATGCGTGCAGTATCTGACCTTCTGCATCTCGTTGAAATGCATCATGACTCATTTCATTTAATCTCTTTTCAACGGTTTGGGCATCTAGCGTTTTATCATTGCTTAACTCTTTTTCTGCCTGCGCTTTTAGTTCAGAGATCTTCTTTTTCAATGCGCTATTATCGACAGTGCCTCGCATGATGAGGTTGATATCATCTAATTTTTCTACTCTCAAATCCATTAGCGTTTATCCAAACCAAGCATTTTGCCAAAAAGTTTATCTTGTGTGAGTCCCATTTTTGCGGCTGTCATCAAGTTGTTCTCTTTATAGTAGTTTACAAGCTCCTGTGCATCTTGCCCTGACATCATTGCCTGGTAGTAGAGTGCTGAGAGGATCTCCTGTTCATCCGCCTCAAGCTCCTCTTTTTTTGCCAACGCATCAACGATAAGCGCAATTTTGATGGTATCTTGTGCCTCTGTTCTCAAACTGTTTCTCAATGCATGGAACTTCTCTTTGTCCTCACCGAACGCTTTTCTTTCCTCTTCACTCATTTGCTGTATGCTTTCCGTTACCTTAGCATCTATCTCTTGTTCTACAATGTTTTGTGGGAGTGTAAAGTCAAATTTTGTCAGCAGTCCTTTGATGAGAAGGGGTTTGAGCTGATCGTTATAAAATTGTGACAAAGCCTGTGCTGTGATCTGATCGGCCAGTTTTCTTTTCAACGTATCCAGGGTTGCTTTCTCATCATTCAGTATCTTCTGTGCGAAGGCATCATCGGGCTCAATTGCTTTTTGTTCTTGGATCTCATGCAGTTTTACCTTAAATTCAGACTCTTTGCCTGCGAGGTCTTTTGACTGGTACTCTTCAGGGAACGTAACGGTGATGGTCCTTTCTTCACCATACTCCATACCGATAACCTGCTCTTCAAACCCAGGGATAAATGAGTTAGAACCAATTTTGAGGTTGAACTTTTCAGCACTGCCGCCTTCAAAGGCAACACCATCGACAAATCCTTCAAAGTCAATGACGGTTACATCTCCATGTTCTACAGCTTTGGGGGTTTCGATCGCTGTAAACGGTGCTTGCTGAACAGCCATCTGCTGGAGTCTGGCCTCTACCTCTTCCGGTGCTGCATCAGGCTGGGTGAAGGTAGGTACGATATCTGTATAATCTACACTTGTATCAATCTCCGGGTTCGTAGAGATGGTTACTTCAAGATAAAGACCATTGTCTCTTTTTTCATATTTTTTAAATCCAGGTTGTCCTAAGATATCTTCTATCTCAAGCTTAGCCTCTTTGAGTCCGGACTCTATGAATTCCGTTAAAACTTCACTCTCCGCTTTTTGCTGAATGGTGTCATCACTGATCTCATCTGAAGTATCTTTTGCTTCTTTTTCTGCTTCTACTTTCAGTTGAGCGAACTTTGCTTCAGTCATTTTATTCTCAATGGTTCCACGAATGATGAAGTTGATATCATCTATCTTTTCTACTGTAACTTTCACTACAATCCTTTAATCTTTAATGTCGCGATTTTAACTAAATAGTCTAAAATTAACTTTTCTTACTATATTCGGATAGGAATAGAGTCAGTGAGAGGAGTGAATTCTGGTCATATTATAAGCAACAAGGGAGTAGCAGAATGAAAACCAAATGCTATAATAAACACACTACATCTTTAAGGGCAACCCATGTCAAAACAAAACATACAAACCTCCGGACTTACACTTGCCAAAGGTAGCCAATTAAAAGGTGATGACTTTTTTGAAGTCAAAGTGATGGAGAACATCACCGTAGCCGTAGTGTGTGATGGGGTAGGGTCTGCACTGCAAGGTGCACATGCAGCACAGCACACCACTAATTTTCTTATACATTCTCTTAAAAACAGACCTAAAAGCTGGACGATGGAAAAAACCATCAAATACTTTATAGAAAACATCAACCGGGTACTCTACCTGGAATCAATGGCAGAGTACGAACGAGAAGAACTGGTGACAACACTTGCCCTGGTGGTCATAGAGGGGGACAGACTCTTTGGAGCCAATGTCGGAGACAGCCGTATCTATTTGCAAAGAAAGCGGGGAGAAGAAGAGAAGCTGACCCAACTCTCCCATGACCATGTGATGGATGAAGAGGGGATGGAAAATGTCTTGACTGCAGCGATCGGACTGGAAGAGAGTGTCGCACCATACTATTTTGAGAATAACCTTTTAGCAGGTGACCAGATACTTCTTTGCAGTGACGGACTCTATCATGAACTTACAGAAGATGAATTGGCTCACGGCATACATATGGGTGCTTCTTTCCTGGTGAAACAAGCCAGCAAACTTTATGATGATGCTCTTCCTGATGACACTACTGCTATTGTCCTTGAAATGAAAGAAGTCGATCCCAGGCTCAAGCTAAAGCAGACTGAACTGGCCGTACAGGAGCATTACCGGACCGGCCAAATGATAGATGGCTATATGCTGCTCAAGCCACTGATACAAAATGAGCGTACCTGGCTCTGTGAAAAAAGAGGCTTGAAGTATGTGATAAAATTTGTGCCCTATGAGGCGATGAATGATGAAAGACTTCTTGACCTGTTTGTCAAAGAGGTATGGATGGCAAAGAGATTGAAAGCAGGGTTTTTCCCTAAAGCCGTCATTCCAAAAAACCGTACACATCGTTATTATATTATGAGTTTTTTAGAAGGGGTAACATTGAAGGAGTATATTGCAAAGAAAACGCTCTCTGTGGACTTGAGTGTTGCATTGGCTGTTTTCCTGCTCAAAATGTCACAGTACCTGATAAAGTTTGACTTGGTGCATGGTGATATCAAGCCGGAAAATATCATGCTGCTCCACCGTAAAGGGAAAGTCGTATTTAAAATGGTGGACTTTGGAAGTATTACAGAAGCCTATTCAAATATGACACGTGCGGGTACGCCTTCTTATTTGGCACCGGAACGTTTTAAACAGGGGCCGGTGAATGAACAGAGTGAAATCTATGCCATAGGTGTGACACTGTATGAAGCATTGACCAAGAAACTCCCTTTTGGAGAGATAGAACCTTTTCAAACTCCCTCTTTTGATAAAAAGATCAAGGCACCCAGCAAACTGAACCCTATCATTCCAGCATTTCTGGAAAGTGTTGTTTTAAGGGCACTGGATACAGATATTGACAAACGCTACCGCAATTATTCACAAATGCAGTATGAAGTGACCCATCCAACGAAAGTGGCACCTTATTTTGATAAAAGAACCTCTTTTATGGAGAGAAACCCTTTGTTGGTCTGCCGCATCGGATTTGTGGGAATGCTTTTATTGAATTTTGTACAATTGTTTTGGTTCTAGTACTCATATGATAGATGCAAGCGGAAAAGCTGCACTGATTTATCGTGTCAGTGCAGCTTTATGATGTGTGCTTTGCTGATAGGCGTGTGAGCGGTACTCTCGCTACATATTGTCTATCTGGACATCCAAGTAATTATAAGGTAAAATCCGTTTCTAATCTTTTTATGGTATTTTAGCATGCAATTTCAGCTAAACCCCTGATTAAAAATACAAAATTAAAGAATAACAAAATGAATAACGGTCAAGATTATATTAAAGTGGCAAACAAACTCAGAAAAGCACTGACAAAAGAGTTGTTTGGACAAGATAGAGCGATAGATGCTATTGTCAATAGTGTAAAAAGTAATATAGCAACAAATAAAAGTGCACCCAAAGCAACCTACTTATTTTTAGGCTCACCTGCAACAGGTAAAACCTATCTGGCTGAGCTTATGACTAAAAACTTTGATGACTACAAGATCAGAAAATTTGATATGACCCAGTACCACGAGCAAAACGGTGGTGAATTGTATGGATATCCCAAGGGATGGTCAGGATACAGCGTGGGGCAGCTAACGGGATTTGTTCATGATAATCCAAAGTCTATCATTGTGTTGGATGCATTCGAAAAAGCAGATAACGTGATACAGACGAACCTGCTTTCCATCTTTGAGGGCGGAATGATGAGGGATGCCTGTGGTTGGGACAAACTGACCGACGAGCCTTGTAATGACGCGGAAGACAAAGTCTACAGTGAGGATAATGCCAATTTTATCGTTGATTTTAGAGAGACGATCTTTATTGTCACCTCTAGTTTGGGTGAAGAGTTATATTCAGACAATAAGTTCGTGAAACTGATCGAGGATGATTACATTCAAGCAGAATCGATGATACTTGAGGCACTTAAAAGAGAAGAAAAAACAAATATTAAAACCGGCGGGATGCAAAAAGCGATCATACCGGAACTTATCTCACGATTTTCACAGGCCACGATCGTTTTATTTAATAAATTGAACTATCCTGCCTATGAATCCATAGGAGAAAAAGCTTTTTTGGAGTATGAAAAGGTTTTTAGAGAAAACTACGCGATCAGTTTTAAAGTGGATAAAAATTTCAGTAATTTTTTAAAAACACAGATACTTCTTTTTGCCCCCGAACTTGATGCAAGAAGGCTAAAAAATAAAATAGGGGAAATGTTCTTTGCCAAAGTGACTGACTATTTGATGTCCTTGGATGAAGATATAGATAAGTATAAAGATATCAAGGTATCACTCTCGAAAAAATGTGTCGACTTTATCAATGAGAATCTTGTTCCGTTGATAGAAGATGACAAACTGGTCAAAGAGCTTTTTAGAAAAAATATCAAATTGGAACTGGATGATATGTTCAGTACTAAAGGCTCTGTGCTCACCTATAAGGTCAAATCATGTAATTTTAAACAGGTAAAGCGTATCAAAGACTTTAGTGAAGACGGATTGGTGTTTGATATACCTGATGTTACATTCGATGATATAGCGGGACATACAACTGCCAAGACGAGACTGCATGAAGTGATCAATTTTTTAAAAGAACCAAAGTTACTGAAAGAGTTTAATGTACAGCCACCTAAAGGAATGCTTCTTTATGGTCCTCCGGGAACGGGAAAAACACTGTTGGCAAAAGCCTTTTCAGCAGAAGCTGAACTGCCTTTTATCTCTATCACAGGGGTAGAACTGTTACAGCTTGATAAGATCAAAAAAGTCTTTGCAAAGGCTAAAGAGTATGCACCGGCTATTATATTTATCGATGAACTGGATACCATCGGGATACGCGGAAAAGACAATACGCGTGAAGTACAGATCAACAAATTCTTAGCAGAAATGGATGGATTCTCCAACAAGCCTGATGAGCATATTTTTATTATTGCTGCTACAAACTACAAAGAGAATATTGATAGCGCTATTATCCGGCCCGGAAGGATTGAGATACATATTAAGGTAGATGATCTGGACAAAGATGCCAGACAATATTTTATTAATAAAATTATCAAGAATAAACCGACACGTGGCAAATTTGACATGAATAAACTTTTGACCTATACAGCAGGTCTGACAGGGGCACAGCTTGAGCTCATCAGTAAAGAAGCATCATTCTATTGTATCAGGCATAATTTGCCATATATCACCCAGGATATTTTGCTCAAGCAGATCAACACCATTAAATACGGTGAAAAGATCTCACATGTATCGAATGAAGAGGTATTTCAAAAAACAGCTACCAGAGAAGCGGCACATACGATTATTTCAAAGGTCCTGATGCCTGACGTGAAAATAAAACAGATCTCAGTGACACCACGAAATAATAATAAAAATGGGTTTATAGAGAACAACTTTGAAGATATACAAACCAATATGACCATAGAAGATATCAAAAATAGAATTTGTGTATCGCTGGCCGGCAGAATAGCACAAATCAAAAAATACGGAAGCATTTATGGTATGGATATGGAAGGAACTCCTGACCTGCAACATGCCATCCATGATGCCTATATGGCTATCACACAGTATGGAATGGATGATGAGGTGAAATATCTGAAGATGAAAGGTAATACCGACAAAGCAGTGCAGTCAGATACTAGAGAATACAACCATACAAAAATCGACGATGCCCTTGAAAGATGGATGGTTGATGGAGAACAAAAAACAAGAAAATTAGTAGATGATAATTGGGATAGAATTGAGGAGCTTTCAAGACGTTTGCTTGAGAATGAAATAATGTATGAAGATGACTTACAGAATTGCTAAGGTTTTCAGGGTGGTCCAACACTGAGAACACCTATAGGACCATGGGGTGAGTCCTATAGCGTAGTATTTACTCGTAACCGTGTGCTACCGTATGGATCTCTTCCATAAACTGCTCAATATAGAAGGTAACTAGGTTTGCCAGGTCTTCCGGTGTTTTTTCAAGATAGTTTGGTTTAATAGGTATCTTCTGCTCTTGGTGCTGTGTTCCATTCACCGCATACTTAAGCAGGACATAGGGATCGCCAGACTTCGTATCATGTACGCCGTTTCTTGTTATCTCTTCAGGGATATAGTAATCAAGCGCGATATCCGGATCTACTAAGACATTATTTACAAGTTCTACAACTTTTTCTAATTTTTCTTTCATTGCTTGTTGCATGTTATTTCTCCTTATGATATATAGTATCTAGTATTTGCTTCCACTAATGATCTTTATGAAAGCAATACCAACTTTTTTAGCCTACAAAACCGTGTGTCAAATACCTCTTTAGCCCATCTCTACAGAGTCTATCTCTGTTTTAAACTGTTCGATGGAGAAAGTAACTAGATCGGCTATCTTTTCAGCGTCATATGGAAGATAGGTTCTCCCTAAGCGGATCTTTCGTTCAGGCACAGTATATTCACTTACCACATATTTTACTAAAATGTAAGGGTCACCTGAAAGGTCCCCAGGTTCTTTGGATCCGCTCGGTATATCACAACTGTCCGATGTGGTCGCTACCTCAGGTATACAATATTCAATGTCAATATCAGGATCGGTCATCACATTATTTACAAGCGCAACAACTTTTTCCAATTTTTCTTTAAGTGCTTTTTCCATTATTCTTTCTCCTTAAATAATATGACTCATTTTTTAATGATGAGCATGAAGTATGATCGCGACAGCATGTACCCAGAAGGCACCTCTATCCCAACTCCATAATACATTGTATCAAAAAAAATTAAAGAATTAAATAAAAATTAATGAATAAAATATGATATAGCGTTTCATAGATATCAGTCGTTGCAGCAAAGGGTAGTTAATTTATGACCATAGGACGATATCAGGGATATCAAGTAGTCTAACGTGCTTTTTTGATATGCCTAAGATGCCTTCTATAGCTGTCTGTAAAGTCGTGTACGCCTTGGGAATTTTTCATGAAATAGAGGTAGTTGGTCTTCGCAGGTTTCATTGCAGCTTTGAGTGCATCTAAGCTGACCGCACCTATAGGTGCGTGAGGCAAGCCTTTATATTTATACGTGTTAAAACGGCTTGTATCGTTCTTAATGCGTTCAGGCGTTACTTTAACATGTGAATACTTCCCATAGTTAAGTGTGCCATCCATCTGTAAAGGCATGCCTCGCTTCAGTCGATTGTAAATGACCGAAGCGATCAAAGGCATCTCTTTGGTATTGGCCGCTTCTTTTTGTATAATGGAAGCAACGATCAGTATCTCCAGCCACTTTTTTTCTCTATAGGTGCCATAGACTTTTTGGGAGATCTCCTGGTATCTTTTTTCAGATTCTGTGGTAAGAAAATGCATCAGGTGTTTTTCGCTGATACCATAGGGTACGTAGTAGGTATCTGCATAGATACCTGCCTCAGGGTAGCGTGAGAACTCCTTGTAGTAGGTCTCTAATTTGTTTTTACTGAGATTAAGGTCTTTTGCCAGAGAGCTTAAAAAGAGTTCGGTCGTTTCGCCGGGGATCAGCGTGATCTCTTCCATTTTCGCTTTTGCAGTAGCGAGTTTATAGAGAAAATCGATGCGATTTAATCGGGTTGCCCCTATATCTACCCATCCGCTTTGTGGTTTACCAAGAAAGACTAACATATACTTGTCGATGGGGCTCAGGGCATAGCCTTTTTGCGTCAGCTGTGATATAATATGTGTAATAGACCCCTGTGGTACCAAAAGTGTACGTGTCGTTTTAACGGGTAGCGTAGTATAAAAGGCAAATGAGATGATCAAAACCAGTGCAATGTTTTCTGCGCATGCTATCCATGTACTTCTACGTAATACACTCATCTTTCTGGTTGTCCTTTGTATTGCTCTTTTCATGTGGCTCCTGGCAGGTATCAAGGTAGATACGTTTAAAGTAGCCAATTATAATGTAGGCGGATTATACATTAAACTCGATAAAAAGCTTACACTCAAAGCAGATTATGTCACTATTCCCCAGCGTAAAGAAGATCCCTCTTTTCATAGTGTGCAAGAGACACTGGAGCGTGTCAAATATATACTGACCTTTTTTGACTATATAGAACTTAAAAATCTTGTATTTGACAATAAAACGATGAAGATCGTATTTAGCCAGGATTATCTATTGATCGATAGCAAGGAGTACAGGGTTTCAGGAAGTCTTTCCCGTGATGGTAACCTCCTGGAAGCTACCATCCCCATACTGAATATCAAAGAGCATGATCTGAGCATGAGCGGAAAGTTCACCTATGACCTACACAAGGATACGCTGCATACGAGTGGGCAGTTTCTCTTCAATGATATCCCTGGAGAGTTCAACGCAAGCAAAGAGAGATCTAAGATCACGTTTGCATTACAAAGCAGTGAATTCACAGATCTAAG
>AGBJ01000034.1_pt1 | contig 17512 bp, 16 predicted proteins | sample 768721 | NCBI WGS metagenome assembly AGBJ01 (sample SAMN00779238, study PRJNA67915) | hypersaline lake metagenome
TTTCAGATGCATTGCTTCAACGTGGGGTGATCATCCGAAATCTTGCCTCTTATGGAATGAATGCGATACGCATTACCATAGGGACAGAGAAACAGAATGATATTTTCTTTAAACATTTTTTAGAAGTGACAGCTTGAAGAAAATTGAGATAGTCGCATCAACGGAAGTAAAGGTTGAACCTTTTATATTGGATGACTTTATCCAACAAAAGGCAGTACAGGGTATGCAAAAAAAAGTCACGAAAAAAGAACTGAAACAGGTAGCCCAAAGCGTAGGGTTGGATCATGATGAAGCTGAGCTTATTTTTGCAAAAAAACTTTTAAATGCCTATTTGGCAGGGAAATAAAAAGATGAGAGATATAAAAGCGTATTCTATAGAAGAACTCAATACCTTGGCAGAAGATATCAGACAAAAGATATTGGCAACGGTCAGTAAAAATGGCGGACACTTGAGCTCTACTATGGGGGCAACGGATCTTATTATAGCGATGCATAAGGTTTTTGATGTAGAGAAGGACCCCTTTATCTTCGATGTCAGTCATCAGGCCTATGCGCATAAACTGTTAACGGACAGATGGGAGCAGTTTGATACCTTGCGTCAGTTTGACGGTATTTGCGGTTATACAAAGCCTAAAGAGTCCAAATATGATTATTATGTAGCAGGGCACAGTTCTACTTCTATTTCATTGGCGGTGGGAGCAGCAAAAGCTATTGCGCTCAAGGGAGAAGACCGTATTCCTGTGGCTTGTATCGGTGACGGGAGTATGAGTGCAGGTATGGTGTATGAAGCACTGAATGAATTGGGTGACAGAAAGTACCCTGTGGTCATTATACTCAATGACAATGAAATGAGTATCGCCAAGCCTATAGGCGCTATTTCCAAACTGCTCTCCCAAACAATGGCGGGTTCATTTTATCAGAAGTTCAAGGGTAAAGTGGAAAAAGTCCTTGACCATTTGCCTGAGGGTGCAACCTATATGGCCAAAAGATTTGAAGAGTCGTTCAAGCTGATCACACCGGGCATTCTGTTTGAAGAGATGGGTATAGAGTACATCGGACCTGTAGACGGGCACGATATCGAATCTTTAGTTGAGACGATGGAGGTTGCCAAAGCTTTGCATAAACCGGTGATCATTCATGCACAGACGACTAAAGGTAAAGGTTATGAGCTCGCAGAGGGTACCAAAGAGCATTGGCATGGGGTGAGTGCATTTGATCTAAAAACAGGTATGGCTCCTAAAAAGAATGGTGCAAAAGCGGCTACGGCTATTTTTTCTGATATGCTGGTTGAACTTGCAGATGGAGATGAAAAAGTTGTAGGGGTTACTGCCGCAATGCCAAGCGGTACAGGTATGAGTGCTGCCATTGAGAAGTATCCGGAACGTTTTTGGGACGTAGCCATTGCAGAGCAGCACGCCGTGACCTCCATGGGTCCCCTGGCTAAAGAAGGGTTTAAACCATTTTGTACGATCTACTCTACATTCTTGCAACGCGGGTACGACCAGGTCATCCATGATATTGCACTCATGGACCTTGGTGTCGCTTTTGCACTGGACAGAGCAGGTATTGTAGGAGAGGACGGAGAGACCCACCAGGGGGCTTTTGATATCTCTTACCTAAGAGCCATACCCAATATGACATTGATGGCGCCCTATAATGAAACCACGATGAAGCTTTGTATGAAGTTTGCCAAAACATTTGACCGTCCCTGTGCATTTAGATATCCCAGAGGGCCGTTCCTGGCTGAAGACAGAGAGAGTCCGGAGTATGAACTTGGCAAGTCTGTACTTTTAGAAGAGGGAGAAGAGATACTTTTCATAGGCTATGGTAATGGCGTAGGCCGTGCAGAACAGACAGCCGCACTGTTGGATGTAAATGTTGGGATCTTGGATCTGCGTTTTGTGAAGCCGCTTGATGTTACAATGCTGACCGAACTCAGTAAAACATACAAAAAATGGTTCGTCTTTTCAGATTCTGCAGCACATGGCGGTGTTGGTTCAGCTATTTTAGAGTTTTTAAGTCACAATAAGATACAAGATATAGAAGTCACCACCTTTGAGTATAGTGATGCATTTATTACACATGGGAAGACCAAATTGGTAGAAGAGTCCTTGGGGATCCTACCGGAACAATTGGCAAAACAAATACTGTAGAGGTCGAGCCCTGACTTGATCCGTGGAAATCATCCTGATTGCTGAACAGATACAGGGATCTGTTTCTGCAATAGAAAATTGGATTTAAAAAAGATATTTGAAATATCTTTTTTAAGTTCAGTGACAGTGAACAAAATTCAAAAATTCTCTGAGCTTAAAGGTGAAGCTTCACCGAAAATCATTTAATGGTTTAGCGGTATCGCTACTTAGAGCAAAGTGAAAGAAATACATTAAAGGAAAAAAATGGCTAACGAATACATTTTTACAAGTGAATCGGTAACCGAGGGTCATCCAGATAAAATGGCTGATCAGATCTCAGATGCTATACTTGATTATATCATCGAAAAAGATCCACAAGCCAGAGTGGCCTGTGAGACGTTACTGAGTAATGGTTTTTGTGTTATTGCAGGAGAACTAAAGACAACAGCGTATGCACCGATGCAAGAGATTGCAAGAGAAGTTGTAAGAGAGATTGGATACACCGATGCAAGCTATGGGTTTGACTACAGATCTGCAGGTGTCTTAAACGGTGTCGGCGAGCAAAGCCCCGATATCAACCAGGGGGTTGATAAATCGTGTGGTGAAATAGGTGCGGGTGATCAGGGACTGATGTTCGGGTATGCCTGTAATGAGACCAAAGAGCTTATGCCTTTGCCTATTTTGCTTGCACACAAGATTACAGCAAAACTTGCAGAGGTACGTAAAAATGGTACTGTCCCATTCTTGCGTCCTGATGGAAAAGCACAAGTCTCAGTCAAATATGAAAATGGCAAGCCTGTTGCGATAGATACCATTGTGGTTTCCACGCAGCACCATCCCGAAGTAACCCTTGAGCAAGTACAAAAAACTGTACTGGAAGAGGTGATCAAAGCGGTCATACCACCTGAGTTGATGTCTGAGGACATTACCTATCACATTAATCCTACGGGACGTTTTGTGATCGGTGGACCTCAGGGAGATGCCGGACTTACAGGGAGAAAGATCATTGTTGATACCTATGGTGGTTCCTGTCCGCATGGCGGAGGGGCTTTCTCGGGTAAAGATCCTACCAAGGTAGATCGTTCAGCAGCCTATGCTGCAAGATATGTAGCTAAAAATTTAGTTGCTGCAGGTGTATGTGACAAAGCAACACTGCAGATAGCCTATGCCATTGGTGTGGCCAAACCGGTTTCTATCTATGTCGATACCCATGGTACAGCAAGCATAGATGAAGCGAAGATCTCAGCCTGTGTGGATGCCTTGTTTGACCTCACACCTAAAGGGATCATGGAGGAGTTGGATCTATTGAGACCTATCTATAGAAAAACTGCAGCGTATGGTCATTTTGGTCGTGAAGATGATGACTTTACCTGGGAAAAAACACCGAGAGTTGAGGAGATAAAGCGCTATTTAGGGCTTTGAACGTGTAAAAACAGACATACTTTTTTTTACCTATAAATTTTATAGCTTTTAAAGTTTTTTTTAAAAATCTTTAGCTATAGTTTGAAATCTAAATATAAAGGAATTAGAATGGCAGTAATTATTAATGATACATGTATTAACTGTGCAGCTTGTATTGACGAATGTCCAGTAGAAGCTATCGTAGATGAGGATGATAATCCAACGGGTGAGGAGTACCACTATGTATATCCTGACAAATGTGTTGAGTGTGTAGATCACTTTGATTCTCCGGCATGTGCTGAAGCATGTCCAACAGAAGGTTGTATCACATGGGATATGCCGTTTACAGAAGATTATAAAGATCACTATAACGGCGAGAACTATATTGATGGTCAAGCTTACGTTATGGACGATGCTGACGCTGTTATGCCAACAAGAGCTGATATCTCAACTGAAGATAGACAAGCTAGAAAACCAGTAGTAGAAGATTAATCTACTGCTTTTAAGAGGTTACCTCCTGGTAACCTCTACACATAATCTCTTAAACCTCTCAAAACTTAAACTTATTTTAATACTTTTTTAGGTAATATTCCGTCCGAATACTATCCACTGAACTTCATGTGGAAGTAAATTATCGCTTAGGAATATAGCATGGAACAAACATTATCAATCATCAAACCGGATGCAGTAGCTAAAAATGTCGTTGGTCAGATCTTGGCTAGATTTGAAGCAGCAGGACTTAGAATTGCAGCAACGAAAAAAACGAGACTTTCACGTGTAGATGCGGAAGCATTTTATGCGATCCACGCAGAGAGACCTTTCTTTAAAGACCTTGTAGACTTTATGATCTCTGGTCCTGTTGTAGTAACAGTACTTGAGGGTGAAAATGCAATGGCTAAAAATAGAGAACTAATGGGTGCTACCAATCCTAAAGAGGCTGAGCCTGGCACGATCAGAGCTGACTTTGCAGACAGTATCGATGCGAATGCGGTACACGGAAGTGATTCTGTTGAAAATGCTATCAATGAAATTAACTTCTTTTTTGCACAGAGAGAAATTCACTAAGTAAAAAACTTTGAAAATAGTTTTTGATAAAGTAGGTTCCACCGCGATGCCCATTGAATTGATTTCAGAGGGTATATCTTGTGTGGGAACGTTAAAGAAGAGCGGTTATCATCAGGTAATCTTGGATGCAAAGATGAGCGGCAGTATGGAATTGTCATGTGATAGATGTGGGAAGCCCTATAACTATGAGATAGACAACAGGCTGCAACTTAAGTTGAGTGATATCATATCCGAAGATAAAGATGATTTAGATATAATTGAGTTCTTAGATGGCGAAATAGATATGTCGTACATACTACAGAGCGAAATAAACACATTTAAGAGTACTTATAACTATTGTGACAATTGTGACAGTAGTGATGAAGATTTTGAAGTAGAATACTAAATAAAATTGTAATAAAGGACAAAAAATGGCAGTACCTAAAAGACGTGTGAGTCACACAAGAGCAGCAAAAAGAAGAACACACTATAAATTGACACTTCCAATGCCTGTAAAAGATGCAGATGGAACATGGAGAATGCCTCACCATATGAATATGACCACTGGTGAGTACAAAAAAACTAAAGCGTAATCTTAATGATTAAAATCGCGATTGACGCAATGGGCGGGGACTTTGGCCCTGAGCCTATTATAGAAGGTGTGGTTCAAGCACTGGAAACAGAAAAATTCCTCCCTATTTTAGTAGGTGATTCAGAAGAGATACGCTCTTTTCTTCCCCCATATTACACAGATAAAGTTGAAATTGTTGAAGCCTCAGATGTGATCTCTATGAGTGATCAGGCAACCAATGCATTGAAACGTAAAGATTCTTCTATTTTTAAAGCAGTAGAATTGGTACGGGAAAAAGAGGCATCTGCAGTCGTTTCCGCAGGACACAGTGGTGCAACAATGACACTGGCTACCTTGCGTATTGGGCGTTTACCGCATATATCCAAGCCGGCACTTGCCACATTGATGCCGAGTGTGGTTTCGACAAAAACATTGGTCCTGGATGTAGGTGCGGTGACAGACTGTACACCTCAAAACCTTTTTGAGTTCGGTGCCATGGGTGAAGCGTATGCACAGAAGATCTTAGGGATCGCTTCTCCTAAAGTAGGACTTTTATCCAACGGTTCAGAAGATTCCAAAGGAAATGCTTTAACCAAAGAGGCATTTGGGCTACTGAAAAGTTTAAATGGTTTTGTAGGTAATGTAGAGGGACGTGACATTTTTAACGGAAGTGTGAATGTGGTGGTTTGTGATGGTTTTACAGGCAACATCTTGCTTAAAACAAGTGAAGGGGTTGTTTCTACTATTTTCACGCTCATGAGACAGCACATTCGTAAATCGCTTCCGGCAAAGATCGGTGCGTTAATGATGAAACGAAAAGTCTTTGGAAATATGAAAAAGCAGGTTGACTATGCAGAGTATGGAGGCGCACCGCTTCTAGGTATCAATGGCTGTGCGATCATCAGTCATGGTAGTTCTAATGCAAAAGCAATCAAAAATGCTATATTCCAAGCTATACGATATACCAAGTCGGATGTAAATAAAACCATAGAAATGCTTCTTTCTGATACTAAATAAGTCTAAGGTACCCACCTACTTTAGACTAAACACCAAACGAAACTACTCCCTAAAACTTATAAAATTATGGTAAAATAACAGACTTTATATTAATCGTTAAGGACAACTATGTCACCACAAAAACCCATATATGCGGCATTCAGATCTATAGGGGCATATGTACCTGAAAAGATTTTATCCAATGCAGATCTTGAAAAGATGGTAGATACCACCGATGAATGGATCGTGAAGCGTACGGGTATAAAAGAGCGTCATATCGCTGCAGAAGATGAGTATACAAGTGACATGGCTGCCAAAGCATGTGAGGTGGCGATAGCACGTTCAGGTATAGCAAAAGATGAGATAGACTTAGTACTCTGTGCAACCGTGACCCCTGATTATTTTAACATGCCTTCAACCGCGTGTCTTATTTCAAACAAGATCGGTATCAGGGATGTGCAGGCATTTGATATCTCTGCTGCATGCAGCGGGTTTGTCTATCTTCTGACTATTGCAAAAGCATTTATAGAGTCGGGTATGAAGAAAAATGTACTGGTGGTCGGTGCAGAAAAATTTTCTTCTGTGGTCGATTATACAGACAGAAGTACCTGTATTTTATTTGGAGACGGAGCAGGCGCCGCGGTGATCTCTGCCACGTCCAATAAAAAAGAAGCCTTTATTGATATCCATGCGAGTGCAGATGGCTCTTATGCAGATTTTTTGGTCACACCCGCACCTGGCGCTATTCATCCTGCAAGTCAGGAAGTGATCGATAAAGGGCTTAATTTTGTACAAATGAAGGGAAATGAAACCTTTAAATTGGCAGTAAAAACGTTGACAAAAGATGTCAAAGAGATACTGGCCAAAAATGAGATCAATGCGGATGATATCCCACATTTTATTCCGCATCAGGCAAATTACCGCATTATCAAAGCCGTAGGGGATGCGTTGAAAATGAAAGAAGAACAGGTGGTACTTACCGTAGGTAAATATGGAAATACTTCAGCTGCTTCGATCCCTATGGCACTGAATGACATTTGGGAATCCGGCAGATTGAAAACAGGTGACCTGATGTTACTTGATACGTTCGGTGGCGGGCTGACCTGGGCAAGTGCATTACTTCCATTTGCTGGGAAATCACTTTAAGCTCATCTTGCGAAAGGCTAAGGAGATGACAATATGAAAATCGGGTTTATTGGGGATATCGTAGGTAAACCCGGACGATTGATGATAAAACGTCATTTAACACGACTGAAACAAGAGCATTTTGTCGACTTCATGATAGCGAACTATGAAAATGCTAGCCACGGTTTTGGATTGACAGAAAAAAATTGTATTGAGCTATTGGGCTATGGCATCGATATGATGACAGGTGGGAATCATAGCTTCGATAAAAAAGAGATACTCACACTCTTTGATACCTATCCGCTTATTCGCCCAATGAACTATCCGAAAGAAACACCGGGACAAGGGGTGTATCAAACGACCATACTAGGACATGAAACAGCCATATTAAATCTTATGGGACACTACACGATGCCTATGGCAGACAATCCCTTTACAATGATCATTGACGTTGTCAAAGCGCTTAAATTACAAGGGATAAAACATATCATCCTTGATATGCATGCAGAAGCAAGTTCAGAAAAACAGGCTATTTTACATATGCTCAAAGAGGATGTCTCTGCGATCATCGGTACACATACACATGTGGCTACAGATGACCTGCAGGTAAGAGATGGGTGTTGTTATGTAACAGATGTGGGACTTACAGGTTGCTATGATGGCGTGATAGGTATGGACAGTGCCGTACCTATGAAGCGGCTTCTTACGGGTATCGGAGGTCACTTTGATGTTCCTGATGTGTGTAAAGCACTTCTGCAAATGGTAGTATTTGAACTGGATGATGAGGGATGCTGTGTGGGGGCTGAAAAGATCAAGATCTATGAAGACAAACCTAAAATAGTGACGAAGGCATGGATGGACAGCTAAGCGTTTGTTTAGCTGTTACGTTTGATCCGTACTTTTTTTGGATCAAACAGGGCGATCGCTTCTTTGATCATAGGCTCTTCAAGTAAAGTAGAAGGATCTTTCTCTTTTGCTGCTTCTGTTCCCCCCGCTTCTGGGGCGATACACGAACTTTTCATCTCAATATCTTCCACCATGGAAGCAGAATCTGCATCCTGGTGTGCAGGTACTGTTTGTTTTGGAGGGGCTGCTGCTAGCTTGGGTGTATCAACTTTTTTTTTAGGCATATTAAGGATTTTAGTCTCAAAACCAAAAATATCTTTGACAAACATATTGATAAGACCCCAGTGTGTAACGAGCATTTTCTTATCTTCACCTTCAGCTAAAGATCCCCATGTCAGTTTGTTATCAGTAAAACTTTCAAAGGTGATATTACGTTCAAAACAGGCACCTAAATCATAATTTCTGTCATAAAGTTTTTTTACCAGAGTATCAAATGTTTTTTGATGTGGTTTTGTGGCTGGTGCAGAGGGCTGTGTTACCGCAGGTTCATTAATGGATGCTTCAATATTTTGTGTAGGCACAGACCCCTGTGTCTGTCCTGGGTCAACACGAGGGCTGACCTCTGCATCATTTTCCTGTTTTATCACTGGTCTTTCTGGGATCTCAGGTGAAGCTTCAGGTGCATTCTCTTCTGCGACATCTTCTTGCTTAGGTGCGGTTGCAGGAAGTGTAGAGACGATCTCCTCTTCAGTGATCGTGATGACTTCAGATGCTGCAGATCGGTCCGGTGAGGGAGTGGTCACCATGATCTCAGAGACTTCAACCCCTTTGAGCTCTTGTTCCAGCCCGCGTATCATCGTGTCTATGTCTTTGATCTCGAGGGATTCCACCATCTTAAATAGGGATAAGGAGAGTACAAATTCACCATCACTTCCCAGTGAGAGTAAAGATTTGGATTCCGCGATAATTCTAAAGAAACGTTCTATGATCATAGGACTGAATTGATTTTTTTCATTTAAAAGCAACTCTTTGAGATAGAGGGTGAGCTCATCGAGTATCATTTCCGTTTCATAGTCTGCGGCCATTTTAATAAAGGCTAAAATTTTTGAAGTATCTTTATGCATGATATCGGAGAGCAATGCTTCCAGGTGGCTTGGCTCAATAATACCCAGCATCCCTGTCACCGTATTGACATCGACAAAGTTTTTGGAGTACACAATGGCTTGGTCCATCAATGTGAGGGAATCTCTCAGGCTTCCTGCACCAGAACGTGCGATGATGTCTAGAGCTTCTCTTTCATACTCTACATTTTCGAGGTTTAAGATGTGCTCCAAGTGCTTGAGTATGAGCGGTTGGGGAATCTTTTTAAATCTGAAATGCTGAGTACGGGAAAGTATGGTAGCAGGCAGTTTTAACGGATCGGTAGTGGCCAGAATGAACTTGACAAAGTCGGGCGGCTCTTCAAGGGTTTTCAGCAAGGCATTAAAAGCCTGAGAGGTAAGCATATGGACTTCATCGATGATGAAGATCTTGTAGCGTGCAGAAGATGGCTTATACTTGGTATGTTCAATGAGGTCCTTGATATCATCTATACCGCGGTTGCTTGCGGCATCCATTTCGATGATATCCATGTGGCGATTCTCTGTAGACATAGTACAGTGTATGCATATACCACAAGGATGAGCGTTGGCACCCTGCTCACAGAGCAATGCTTTGGCAAAAATACGTGCAGTAGAAGTTTTACCGCTTCCTCTGAGCCCTGAGAAGAGATAGGCATGAGAGAGTCTATTACCGTCCAGTGCAAGAGAGAGTGTCTGTGAAACTGCTTCTTGCCCTATGAGGTCATCAAAGGTGGCAGGTCGGTATTTTCTTGCTAAGGCTAAAGACAAACAAACTCCTTGGTTTTATTGCTATTATTGTAGTTAAATTTTACTTTTGGTTGGTATAAAACAGTGAAATATGGAGAGGAAAATTAAAAGAAAAAGTGAGCATACTATTTTACAGAAGTGTGGATTCTCGACGGGTGCCTTGCTATCCGGGCAGAAGTCCAAATTGACGGGACCATATGCCTTTCAATTCATCTCTAACCCCACATTAGGTATAATCCCCCTCATATAAAAAACATATTAATTCTCATCAAAGATGAAGCTTTAGTGAGATGAATTCTGTATGGACTTTGTTCATACAGAAGAAGAAGGATAATAAACTATGAGTTACAATCCAAGTGAGATTGAAGCCAAATGGCAAAACAGATGGGATGATGAGAAGGCGTTTGAACCGGATGATGCTTTAACGAGAAAGAAAAAATATATCTTGAGTATGTTCCCGTTCCCTTCGGGACGTTTACACATGGGACATGTGCGTAATTATGCTATCGGTGATGCTTTTGCACGGTACTATAGAAAACAGGATTTCAATGTATTGCATCCTATCGGTTGGGATGCGTTTGGTATGCCTGCTGAGAATGCTGCCATTAAACACGGGCGTCATCCTAAAGAGTGGACCTATTCGAATATTGATTATATGAGAAAAGAGCTCAATACATTGGGACTTTCATTTTCTAAAACACGTGAATTTGCTACCTGTGATGAACTCTACACAAAGTGGGAACAAGAATTCATTATCAAAATGTTTGAAGAGAAACTGCTTTACCGTGAGTCTACAACGGTAAACTGGTGTGAAGATTGTCATACGGTGCTGGCAAATGAACAGGTCGAAGAGGGGTGTTGTTGGCGTTGCGACAATGAAGTACAGCTCAAAGAGATGCCTGGATACTATCTGGATATTATCAAGTACGCGGATGATCTGCTTGGAGACTTAAAAGAGCTTGAAGGGAAATGGCCTTCACAGGTACTGACGATGCAAAGTAACTGGATAGGTAAATCTCAAGGACTTGAATTTGAATTTGAACTCACTGCGGAGAGTAAAGAGAAACTTGGTGGACACTTTGACAAATATAGCGTTTTTACTACACGTCCGGATACGATTTACGGAGTAACGTACTCTGCACTTGCAGCAGAACACCCGATCACGAAGTATCTTATAGACCAGGATCTTCTTGACGAAGGTGTAGCACAAAAGATCACGCATATCGCCAATATGACAGAGCGTGAAAGAGCCCAGGCAGATAAAGAGGGGTATCCTCTTGGTATCTCGGTGATCCACCCGCTTACAGGGGAAGAGATCCCGGTGTGGACTGCGAATTTTGTACTGGCTTCTTATGGCGGCGGTGCGGTGATGGCTGTGCCGGCCCACGATGAGAGAGACTTTGAGTTTGCATCTAAGTATGACCTTCCGATCAAAAGAGTGATCAACGGGGGAGAGGAGCTTCCTTACACGCTTGAAGGTGAACTGGTTGATTCAGCCGCTTTTACAGGGTTAGGTAATTACGAGGCTAAGGCTAAGATCATCGCGATGTTCGAAGAGGGAGGATTGGGTAAAGGTACAACCAACTTCAAACTTAGAAACTGGGGTGTAAGCCGTCAGCGTTACTGGGGAGCACCGATACCATTTATACATTGCAAGAGCTGTGGGCTAGTACCTGAAAAGATAGAAAACCTTCCTATCGCGCTGCCAGAAGATGTAGAGATCACAGGGGAGGGTAATCCTTTGGAGAACCATCCTACATGGAAGCACTGTGCTTGTCCGAAATGTGGCCAGGATGCTATTCGTGAGACAGATACACTCGATACATTTGTACAATCAAGCTGGTACCAGTTCCGTTATGCGACGAATCCTAAAAAATGGAATGAAGTGGGTATCGATAAAGAAGAAGCAAACTATTGGCTGGGTGTAGACCAGTACATCGGTGGGATCGAGCATGCCATCTTGCATTTGTTGTATGCCCGTTTCTTTACGAAAGTACTTCGAGACCTTGGGTACCATGATATCAATGAACCATTTGAGAACTTGTTGACACAGGGGATGGTACTGATGGACGGTGCAAAGATGAGTAAGTCCAAAGGAAACACGGTAGACCCGGATGCACTGGTAGAGAAGTATGGGGCAGATACGGCTAGACTCTTTACCCTTTTTGCCGCACCGCCGTCTAAAGAGCTGGAGTGGAATGACTCAGCCGTAGAGGGTGCGTTCAGGTTCATCAAAAAACTCTATGACAGAAAAGAGAAGGTCACACAAAACAGTCTGCCTGATATTGAGCAGGGGTCTTTGAACAAAGCGTCCAAACTCGCCCGTGTAAAAGTGTATGAAGCCTTACAGAAGTCCACGGATGTTTATGAAAAGACCTTTGCCTTCAATACGCTTATTGCTGCATGTATGGAAGCTTTGAATGCCTTGGATAAACAAGAAGATGGCGCTGTATGGGCGGAAGGGATGTATATTATGCTGAATCTTTTGGAGCCTATCATCCCTCATGTCACGACTGAACTTAGCGAAGCGTTGTTCGAGCGTAAAAACCTGCAGTCGGTGCTTGAAGTGAAAGATGAGGTTTTTGTGCAGGAGAGTGTGCTGTATGTCGTCATGATAGGCGGTAAAAAGCGTACGGAAATAGAGGTTGATCCTGCTGCTTCCCAAGAAGAGATCTTGGCTGCTGCAAAAGAAGCCGGAGGTAAATGGCTTGAGGGTATGAGTATCGTCAAAGAGATCGTGGTACCGAATAAATTGGTCAACTTGGCAGTAAAACCAAGTTAGAACACGACGGGAAGAGGGAGAAGCATGAAGACTATGATAAAATTTTGGATGAGTATCGGTATGGTACTACTTGTAAGTGCTTGCGGATATAAACCCTCTTCCCATGTGATCAAACATGTCTTTTCAAATAGCGTATATGTGGAAGTACTGGTCGATAGGGCAGAACCTGAGAATGCCCCTTTTATCAAAGATGAAATAAATCGTTTGATCTACACCCGTTTCAAAGGTCGTGTAGTTGCAAAAGAGCAGGCGCAGAGTCAGATACTTGTCTCTTATGCAGGGAGTACCTTTATCCCACTTGCGTATGAAAATGGTTATGTGACGCGCTATCGTGCAAATATCAGAGTGAATTTTAACATGGTAACCAAAGAGGGCAAGATCAAAAAAAGTGTTTCAAGTATTGTTGAAACAGATATCCAGGAAAGTTCGCTTAAATCTTCTGCACTTAGGATAGAAGCGATCCGCATAGGTATGGAAAAAGCCTTGGATGAATTTTTGGCCTATGTGAGTGCCAAAGGGATGTTAAAAGAGGATGGATGATACCTGATCTTAATACCTTTCTTGCAGAGAAACCGCTTTACTACAAAGAGATAGACCATCAGCGTGTGCATCATGCGTATGGAGTGTTGAAGCCGCATATCAGACAGCCAAGGACAGTGCATGTCGTAGGAACCAATGGGAAAGGTTCAACGGGGCGTATGATCGCACATCTGGCATACAAAAGCGGCCTGTCCGTGGGCCACTTCTCTTCACCGCATATCTTAAAGTTCAATGAACGTATTTGGCTCAATGGCAGTGACAGTTCAGATGAGGTACTTGAGGAGGGACATCAAAGACTTTTTGCGATTTTGGGTAAAGCAATGAGTGAAAAGTTAAGTTATTTCGAGTACACGACACTCTTGGCTTTTGTGGTATTTCAAATGTGTGACCTGATGGTCTTGGAAGCAGGATTGGGCGGAGAGTTCGATGCAACCAACGTATGTGATAAGATACTTTCGGTCATCACGCCTATAGGCATAGACCATCAGGCATTTTTGGGTGATAGTATTGAAGCGATAGCCGGCACGAAGATCCGAAGTATTCAGAAACAAGTGTTGCTGGCGCCACAAGTGTATGATGAGGTGCTGGATATTGCTAAAGAGATAGCAGATCAGAAAGGTGCAAAATTGCATCTTTCTTTATGCCAAACTCAGAGGATGAGAGAACTGGAAGTGATCGCACAAGAAAAATCTTGGGGCGAATACCTGATAGAGAATGCTTGTATTGCACTGCAAGCTCTAGATATTTTGGATATATCTTATGCACTAAATGATCTGTGTTCACTTGAACTCTTTGGACGTTTCTATCTATGGACAGAAAATATACGTATCGATGTAGGGCATAACCCATTAGCTGCGAGAGCCATAGAGAAAGCATTAGATAAAAAGGTGATTCTCATCTATAACAGTTTGGATGATAAGGATTATGAAGCAGTACTGCAAATACTTAAACCTAAAGTCAAACATGTAGAGATCATTCCCATTCATTCACAAAGGGCTACGACGTTAAGTGAGATAGAAGATGCGCTGAAAAAAGTAGACATAGAGTATGGCTACTTTGAAGGTAAGATAGACAACGATGAATCGTACCTCGTATTTGGTTCATTTTATGTCGTAGAAGAATTTTTAAACCAGATGAAAAAGAAGATCAATGTACCAAAGTAATATTTATGAATACCTGGAAACGCTAAAAGAAGAAAAACTGCTGATCTGTAAAGATGACAAAGAAGCAGTACAGATACGAGATGTAGCCGTGTTGCTTGGGTTCGATACGTTTGTGTTGCCAGACCTTCGCGTGAGCGTAGGGGAAGACCTGCGTGCCTATAGTGAAGATATCCAGTTGTTGTTTTTACAATTGGCCTCTTTTTATGCCAGTACCAAGAAAAAGATACTCATCTCACCACTTAGAACACTCTTGATCCCTTTTCCAAAAGCCGAACTTTTTGCTTCAAGATCCATAGAGTTTGGTGATACGTTGGAGTTGCAAGCATTGAAAGATACCCTGTATCACTGGGGGTATCACTTTACCGATGTGGCAGTGAGCCCTGGGGAAGTCTCTTTTCGCGGAGATATCATAGACATTTATCCTATCGATACAGATCAGCCCTACCGTATCTCTTTGTTTGATGAAGAGGTGGAGACGATACAGCATTATGATGAGGGTACGCAGAAACGTGTCAGTGAAGAGTTAGAATCTTTGACCTTTACGCCTGCATTTTTAGCTCTTAGTAAAATCCAACATGAAGCACTCAAGAACAGAACGGAACGAAGCTCATACGATACGTTTGTCAAAGACATAGATTCGCTGGGTTTATGGCACCTTGATGATTTGGGAGAAAGTGCTTTAAACGTGTTCGACGGGGTACTTGCCTCTGCTTTGGATGAAGAACTGAAAGAAGTTTATGAACTGAGTGAGCCGCTTGTTCCCAGGGAGTCCTTCTTGTTGCCGTCTATCCCGGAAGGGCATAAATACCGTGACCTTGAGGCTGTCAGTCCCAACAAACTGCTAGAAGCACATAAAGATAAAAAGATCACCATCATTGCTAAAAATGAGAGCATTGTGCGTGGTTCGGAACTGAGTTCATTTGAGGAGATAGCGTTTGTCTACCAGGAAGGTATCGTCAATCTTTTGGGTTCAGACAGACTGATACTTTCACTCAACAAGCCTGTAAAACGCAAAAAGGTCAAAAAAGCCACCCTTGTACTGGATGAACTGAAAGCGGGAGACTATGTGGTACATGAGAATTACGGTGTGGGTATTTTCAAGGGCATAGAAAAACGGGATGTACTGGGTGCCACGAGTGAATTTGTCGTGATGCATTATCAAAATGAAGACGCGTTGCTTATTCCTGTCTCGAACCTTGAAGTGATAGACCGTTATGTTGCGGAAGGGGGAGCATTACCCGTACTTGACAAACTGGGGAAAGCCAGCTTTAAGAAACTGAAAGCCAAAGTCAAAGAGAAACTTTTTGCGATCGCTTCACAGATCATCAACCTTTCGGCACAGCGTCATTTGAAAAAAGGTATCAAACTTAAACGAAATATGGAAGAACATGCGATCTTTATGGCTGAGGCAGGGTTTGTGCATACAGAGGATCAGGAGCGTGCGATCAACGACATGCTGGATGACATGAGTTCCGGAAAAATGATGGATAGACTGCTCTCTGCAGATGTAGGATTCGGTAAAACGGAAGTCGCGATGAACGGCATGTTCGTCGCCGTGAAAAACGGTTACCAGGCAATGATGATAGCTCCTACGACTTTGCTCAGTTCACAACACTATAAAAGTCTTAAAGAACGTTTTCAGGGACACGACATCAAAGTAGCCAAGCTTGACAGGTTCTCAACCACCAAAGAGAAAAATGCCACGCTTAAAGGATTGGAAGAGGGTACTATCGATGTGGTTGTGGGAACCCATGCATTATTGAAAGCAAAGTTTAAAAATCTGGCGCTTGTTATCATCGATGAAGAGCATAAGTTCGGTGTGAAACAGAAAGAGGCGCTTAAAGAAATATCCATCGATGTGCATTTGCTTTCTATGTCGGCTACACCGATCCCTAGAAGTCTCAACCTTGCACTGTCCGAGGTGAAGTCTTTTTCTGAAATCCTGACACCTCCAACAGAACGGCAAGGTGTACGTACGTTCGTGAAGAGTCATGATGACAAGATCATTAAAGAAGCCATACTCCGTGAGATGCGTCGCGGGGGTCAGATATTTTATGTATTCAACTCCATTGCGGGGATAGAAGAGAAAAAGAAACAATTGCTTGAGATACTGCCTAAACTTCGTATTGCGGTGCTGCATTCCAAGATCTCCGCAAAAGAGACAGAAGATGAGATGATGCTTTTTGGAGAGGGTGAGTATGATGTACTGCTCTCTACATCCATCGTGGAGTCTGGGATACATATGCCTCATGCGAACACTATGATAGTAGACGGGGCTGACAATTTTGGTATCGCTGACCTGCATCAGCTTCGCGGGCGTGTAGGGCGTGGAGTAAAAGAGGGGTACTGCTACTTTATGGTCACAGACAAAGAGCGTTTGACAGACAATGCAAAACGCCGTCTGCTTGCACTAGAGTCGCACTCAGACTTGGGAAGCGGTGCCGTACTAGCTTTCCATGATCTTGAGATCCGTGGTGGAGGAAATATCATCGGGGAAGCACAGTCCGGGCACATCAAGCAGATCGGGTATTCACTCTACTTGCGTATGTTAGAAGATGCCATCAAAGAACTCTCCGGACAAGACAAAGAAGTAGCACAGAACATCGATATGAAACTCTCTATTAACGCCTATCTGAATGAAGAGTTGATAGAAGAGGATAGGCTTCGTCTGGAACTGTATCGTCGTCTTTCACTCTGTGAAAGTACGGGAGAAGTCTACGAGATAGAAACAGAGATAGCTGACCGCTTTGGCAAACTCGATGTCATCACCAGACAGTTCATCGATGTGATCGTCATGAAGGTATTGGCAAGACAACAAGGTATCTCGAAAGTCTCGTCTTATGGTGAAAATGTCTTTATAGAATTTATGGATGAGAGTAAAGAGAGAGTGGTACTTAAGTCACGCAGTAAAGATGATGATGATATTATCGCTACAGCAATGGGGTATTTGAAACCAAAAGTAAGTTAAAATGGATTAGTTTTATTAAATTATAGATATAATTTAAGAATGTTATGACAAAGCCAAACCATTCGCAAGGGTGGGA
>AGBJ01000035.1_pt1 | contig 17441 bp, 18 predicted proteins | sample 768721 | NCBI WGS metagenome assembly AGBJ01 (sample SAMN00779238, study PRJNA67915) | hypersaline lake metagenome
ATTAGGCTTTTTTATACTCTATTAGAAGGATTAAAATGATTTTATCTAGATTATTTGATCGCTTTGATATAAACCCTTTTAGGTGCAGGGTACTATGATGTACCGTCAGCAGGGCAAAGAGCCCTGCTGACTTACGCTAACGCTAAGTTTGCTTAAGCAGCATGCTCGCGCAACTAGTTGCTTACTTACAAATAGGAAATTATTTGATCGCTTTGATATAAACCCTTTTAGGTGCAGGGTACCCTTCAACGGTTTTGCTATCATCGTGGGGGTCAAGAAAATCTTCCAGACTCTGTGTGTCTATCCACTCTGTCTTTCGCTGTTCATGAGGTTCTGTCTTCATGGTTTCCAACACTTCTACAGATTCAAACCCCGCCCTGTGACACCAGTTCTTCAATGCATTGACCGTAGGAACAAAATAGATATTCGGGATCTTCGAATAACGGTCTTTGGGCGTCAGGCACATATCCGCTTCACCGTCTATCATAAAAGTATCCAAGATAAGTTCACCGCCTTTATTAAGCCCTTTATACAGTGACTTCAGCATCGCCACAGGATCAGACCGATGATAGAGTACACCCAAGCAAAAAAGAATGTCAAACTTATGTTCATAGAATTCTACATGTTCTACACCTAAAAGTTCATACACGATATCAGACTGTATAAAATGATTGATAAACTGAAACTGTGAATAGTAGATGGCAGAGGGATCAAAGCCGATCAGTTTTTGCGGCTTTTGGGAGAGCATACGAAATAGATAATACCCGTTATTACACCCTATGTCACCCACAATTTTGTTCTTAAGGTCAAAATAGGGTTCGAGAAGATTATATTTGATCTGACTCTGCCATTCAGAATCTATAAAAAGTTCATTGATCTGAAACGGCCCTTTTCGCCAGGGCTTCATCAGCAGTGCGGTCTCTTTGATCTGCTGAGCATCTTCGGGACTGAGATCCTTGATCTGAACTTCAACCTTGTCCCCAAGCGTTACCTCAACATCCTCATACGTTTTAAGTGCTTTGATCGCTTCTTGATAAGGTGCTATATTTTTCCACGTAAGCCATTTTTTACGCTCTTCCCGTAATGTATTTAAATCCATCTATTTTTTTATATATGCTTTTTTAATGACTTGGTCAAAGATTGGTCTGCTGGCCCCTCTGGAAACAGATACCTTTTCTATCTTTTGTACCACATCTTGTCCATTCACCACTTCTCCAAAGATCGTATGTTTGCCATTCAACCAGCCTGTGGGTGCAGTCGTAATAAAAAATTGACTCCCGTTCGTTGTCGGTCCATGATTGGCCATAGCGAGTAGGAACGGCTTGTCAAACACGACATTATTTGCAAATTCATCTTTAAATGGTTTCCCCCAGATAGACTCTCCCCCTCTACCGGTACCTGTTGGATCTCCACCCTGGATCATAAACCCCTTGATCACTCTATGAAAAATCAGTCCATTGTAGTAACCGTTCTTCGCATGTGTCGTAAAGTTCTCTACTGCAAGCGGTGCAACCTCTGGATACATCTTCAACTCTATCTTTCCTACATTCGTTTCAAGTACCACCACAGTGTCTTGTGCATAGGCTTGAAGCCCCAGTACAAAAAATAGTAATCCTGTCACTAACTTTTTCATCTATCTATCCTTTTCCTAAAATGATGCATATTATAACGATTTTAAAATATTATTTTGCATAATTGACCGCTCTGGTCTCCCTGATCACATTCACCTTGATCTCGCCGGGATATTGTACTTTTTCCTCTATCTCTTTTGCGATCTCTTTGCTTAACAGTACCGCTTCATTGTCACTCATCTTTTTAGCATTCACAAAAACCCGTATCTCCCGTCCCGCATTTATCGCATAAGCTTGATTGACATATGCCTTGTTCAGTGCTATATCTTCCACCTCTTTCACCCGTTTGGTAAAACTTTCCAACACTTCTCTTCTTGCACCCGGCCTGGCTGCAGAGAGTGTATCTGCTGCACATACTGCAGCACTCTCTACAGAGTCCGGCTCTTCATGTCCATGGTGTGCATAAATGGCATTGATCACGGAAGGATGCTCACCATGTTTGCGGCAAAGGTCTGCACCTATATCTACGTGCGAACCACCTATGTCCTGTGTCAAAGCCTTACCGATATCATGCAACAGGCCTGCTCGCATCGCAAGCTTTTCATCTCCACCCATCTCTGCTGCCATCACACGTGCAAGCTTCGCTACTTCCAATGTATGTGCCAATGCATTTTGACCGTAACTGGCTCTGTATTTCAAACGTCCTAACAGTCTCACAAGCTCCTCATGCATAGGGAAAAGCCCCATATCAATAAGAATATTTTCGCCCTCTTCATACGTCTTCTGCTCAAACTCTTCCTGTACTTTTTCATGGACTTCTTCTATACGTCCGGGGTGTATGCGTCCATCTTCGACCAATATCTCAATGACCCTTGTTGCAATGGCTCTGCGGTAAAGGTTAAAAGAGCTGACCAGTATGACTCCCGGGGTTTCATCTACCACGATATCTACCCCCAAAAGCATTTCAAGCGTTTTAATGTTTCTGCCTTCTTTACCGATGATCCGCCCTTTATGCTCATCGCTTGGCAGGCTGACAAGATTGATAAGACGTTCACCCGCAAAATCGCCTGCATACCGTGTGGTTGCCTGTGCCAAAATATAGTTGGCCTTTCTTTCGCCTTCAGTCTTGGCTTCCTGCTCATACTTTCGTACGATAGCTGCAACGTCTGCACGGCTCTGCTCTTCTACTTTCTCTAAAATGTAGGCCTTGGCTTCTTCTTTGGTGAACGAAGCGATATGTTGCATTTTATCTACAACCTCTTCGATCTCTTGCTTTTTTTTCTTCTCAAGTCTATCGAGGTAGTTCTCTTTCTCTTTTACTTTTTTTTCCAAAAGTTTTAAATGGTCTTCCCTTGAAGCGAACTCTTTCGTTTGTATGATCAATGCACGGTTTCGTTCATCAACCTCCGCTACACGTTTTTGAAATTCTCTCTCATGCTCTAACTCTTTCTCTTTGATCTTTACCTGTGCGGATTTAAGTAAAAGTTCTGATTCATTTTCAATGGCTTTTGCTTTTGCTTTCGCTTCTAATACAAGGTCTGAAAATCTGTTTTTCGCACTGTTTCTTAACCACAAGTAGCATACACCTGCTCCCATGGCTACACCGGCTACACCGGAAATGCCTATGACTCCTAACATGGTTATCCTTCTGTTAAGACATGTATCACAAGCCCTGCCTCTTTGACAAAAAAGTCTATGCTGTGATGATCACGTCTGCTTTTACATCATGATCGTCTGTAACGATCTCTTTGCTGTAACACAGTTCACGTGCTACAAAAATAGTCTGTTTTATATATGTACCCTGTTTCTCAAAAAATCTATCATACATACCTTTACCAAATCCGACACGTCTATGTGTCCTATCTGTTCCAACCATAGGTACGATAGCTAAATCTATATGTTTCATTCTATATTGTTTTGAATCGTTGGGTTCTTTAAGCCCAAATTGTTTTTTCTTTAGTGGAAGTCTATATTTTACCAACCTAAAACTTGTACCTTCCATAAAGGGTACATAGAGAACCTTCTTTTCCTTACGTAAACGTTTTATCAGCGGATAGATATTCACTTCTGTATCTAAAGGCAGATAAAGCATTATGTGCTTGGCGTTGCTTTCCACTATATATTTATACAGTAGCGGCACAATTTTTTTGTCTTTTTGGTAACTTCCGAATCCTGAAGCTTTCTTCAGTTGAAGTAAGCTCTCTACTCTAAATTTGTTTTTTCTAGCCTCTTTTGTCATATCCACCCGTCTATTCATCTTATTGTTTAATGCTCTTTAGCTATAATCGCCATACTAATTATACCAAAAGGGTCTGTGTGCAGAAAATAGGTGCTCTTCTTTTACTTGTGTTACTCATTGTCTTATTCATTTTTCTTGGTCGGGAAGATGAAACATCCAAAGATATCTCTCTACCTGTAGAAAATACTACTGACATTATTCCAGAAGAAGTGATAGAAAAACCACAAGAGATAAGATACAAGCTGGAGAAAACAGAAAAGAATATCACTGCGGTGAGCCCTGTACTGGAACTACCTGACGCTAAAAAAGTCACATTTACACTTACCGGCACGAAAGAGGTCAACCATACCGTCACGCTCTCCAACCAGGAAGTCCTTTTTACTACCAGTGAGAAACCTATACTCCTTGTCAATATTTTCACCACTTGGTGCCTACCTTGTATCGGAGAGATCCCTTACTTGAATGATCTTCAGAAAAAATACCACAAAGAACTTTTTGTTGCAGGTATACTGGCACATGACACTATTGAAACCTCTGCCTTGAATACCTTTATCGCAAAACAGCAGATCAACTATTTTGTCTCAAACAGTACAAACAACGATGCATTCTCAGCACTTCTGGCAAACACGCTTGACTTACCTGAAAACTTTTCCATCCCCCTTACCGCAATGTATGTGAACGGTGAGTATTTTACCCATTATGAGGGTACGGTTCCTGTAGAGATGATAGAATACGATATACAACAAGCAAAAAAACAATTAAACGCAAGGTAATACAGTATGTTCAATATATTAAAAAAAGTTTTAGGTAAAACCAATGACGCCATTAAAGAAGTTGCACCAACAAAACGAAAAGTAATTCCCAAAGATGAATTTGAAGACATCTTGCTTGAAGCAGATGTACATTATGAACTTGCAGAAAAGATCTTAACCTCATTACCGGACAAGGTCAACAGGATCCAGGCATTCAACTCACTGATCTCTGTCTTTCAATACAAAGCCGATTTCAAAGAGAGCGATGACAAACCTTTTGTGGAAATGATCATTGGGGTCAATGGTGCAGGGAAAACCACTACCATTTCCAAACTGACGTATCGTTATCAGCAAGCGGGTAAAAAAGTGATACTTGGCGCGGGAGACACCTTTCGTGCTGCTGCGATAGAACAACTCACAAGATGGGCAGACAAACTAGACGTTCCGATCATTGCTACACAACAGGGACATGACCCCTCAGCGGTCGTATATGATACGATAGAATCTGCGAAGGCCAAAGGGTTTGACAATGTGATCATCGACACGGCAGGAAGACTGCATACTCAGACCAACCTGAGTGAAGAGCTAAAGAAAATGATCCGTGTAGCAGGCAAAGCACTCGACGGCGCCCCGCACCGTAAAATGCTCATCCTTGATGGTACCCAGGGTAGTTCTTCTATCAATCAAGCCAAAATATTTAACGACATGATCGGCATTGACGGTATCATCATTACCAAACTGGATGGTACAGCTAAAGGTGGTTCCGTGCTGAGTATTGCAGATGAATTGAAAATGCCTATTTTTTATATAGGGACCGGAGAACAGCCTGAAGACCTTATCCAATTTAAAGCCAATGAATATGTCAATACGATCCTGGACGAAATTTTTATCTAGTCCGTTTGAGTGATCTTAGATCATATTAACTTTCTCCTCCTAGAGAAAACATCTTGCGATAGAGTGTTTCAAGGCTTGTTTTCTCTTTATAATCTATGATATCACCCACCACGATCGTCACTTCTTGTTCCAACTTACTATCGTTCAAGGCATTTTTCAATACCTTATTTGCATCTGTTTTAATATATAAAGGCAAGATAGGCAAACGATTCTTCAAAGCAATAATACGTGACCCTTCTTTAAACGTAGTCAAAGCATTATCTGTTTTATTACGTGTGCCTTCCGGAAAAATAAATATGGACTCCCCGCGTTTTACCGCATTTTTCACATCAGAAAAAAAACCACTCATTTGACTTTTTTCTCGATCAAGCAGTATTGAGCCGGCATTACGTACGAACAGCCCAAAGAAGAAGGAGTTATACAATTCTTTTTTGGAAACCCATGGACCAAATATATCTGTTTCTTTCAGGGATACTTCCACAATAGGCGGGTCAATAATACTTTTGTGATTAATCACGACAAGGTACTGGCCGTTTTGCGGTAATTTTTCCGGGTTTTCCATCCTCACCGAGATGTGCAAGCTATCAAGCTGTGCTTGAGAATAGGCAAGTCTTAATCTTTTTTTCTCCATAGAGTCAACAGTTTTTCTTAACTTGTATCCAAAACTATTTGTCAAATAAAGACCATAAAAAAGCTGTTTAATTGTATTGAATGTCACTAAGTATCCTTCGTATATGCTGAAATTATAACCAAAAGAGATAAAATGTGCCAAAGGAATTTCTTCCCTTTTAACAGGGGTACTTTCTATGGAAAACATTCAAAAAACATGTCAATTTGACATATTTCATTTCCCTGCCCCAATTATAGTTTACAATACTGCAAATAGATTCGGAGTATGGTATGGCAAAGAAAAAGACTTTATTTGAGTGTCAAGCGTGTGGATTTCAGTCCCCAAGATGGATGGGAAAATGTACCTCCTGTGACCAATGGGAAACCATGATAGAATTAACGGCTGATCAAATCAAATTTCTGGAGGAAACGTCCAGCAGCAGTGCATCGGGGGTATCCTCTTCCAAAGCAAAGCCCATTACACAAATAGAAGAAGACAATATCGTACGTTTTACTTCTGGAAGCGCCGAACTGGATCTTGTACTGGGCGGAGGTATCGTTCCGGGTTCATTGACACTTATCGGGGGTAGCCCTGGTGTGGGGAAATCCACACTTTTGCTGAAAATAGCAGGCAATCTTGCAAGAAGTACAAAAAAAGTACTCTATGTCTCAGGGGAAGAATCAGCCGGACAGATAAAGCTTCGGGCAAACAGACTCGAGGCGAACCATGACAACCTTTACCTGCTCTCTGAGATCAATCTGGGCGGTGTCCTCTCAGAAATAGGTCATAAAAACTATGAGCTCATCGTCATAGACTCTATACAAACACTCTACTCCGAAGAGACCCCTTCGGCACCCGGATCAGTGACGCAAGTACGTACGATCACGTTTGAACTGATGCGCATAGCCAAAAGCCTGCATATTCCTATCTTTATCATCGGCCATATTACCAAAGATGGTTCCATCGCAGGTCCGAGAGTACTGGAACATATGGTAGATACTGTTTTATATTTCGAAGGCGATACCAACTCGGATCTACGCCTGTTGCGTGGATTTAAAAACCGTTTTGGCGCTACCAATGAAGTGGGTATATTTGAGATGAATAAAGAGGGACTGAACGATGCCAAATCGATGGCAGGAAGATTTTTCGACAAAGAAACACTCCAGTCGGGCTCAGCACTCACCGTCATTATGGAAGGAAGCCGTCCCATTATCGTAGAAGTGCAGGCCCTGGTTTCAGAATCTTACGGACATCCCAAAAGAAGTTCTACCGGTTTTGACAACAATCGTTTGGGTATGCTCCTGGCTTTACTTGAAAAGAAACTTGACCTGCCTTTGGGCACCTATGATGTATTTATCAATATTTCAGGAGGCATCAAGATACATGAGCCCTCTGCAGACCTTGCGATCATCGCAGCAATCTTGAGTAGTTACAGAGACAGGAAACTGAGTGCAGAGACACTATTTTTAGGGGAAGTAAGCCTCACCGGAGAGATTAGGGAAGTCTCTGGGCTCTCACATCGTTTAAAAGAGATAGAAACACAAGGATTCACAAAAGCTGTCATCCCTAACAAACCGCTTGAAAAAACAAATATTAAATGTTTTGTTGCCGATGAAGTCTCTAAAGTAGTGGAGTGGATGTAATGGAACAATGGATATAATACCTGTATGAAAATAGGTACAGATATTATAGAGATCAACAGAATAGAAAAATCATTAGTACAATTCGGCGATAAGTTTCTACAGCGTTTTCTACATCCTGAGGAGATAGCACTTGCAAAAAAAACAGCATCCATTGCCGGGTTCTGGGCAGCCAAAGAGGCTATTTCAAAGGCGATAGGGTGCGGCATTGGGAAAGAACTCTCTTTTCATGATATTATCCTCGCTAAAGACTCCCGAGGGGCACCGACGTTCTCCCTTAGTAGCGAAGTACAAAAGATGCATCCTATACAAACTTGTTCACTCTCCATCAGCCATGATGGCGGATTTGCGATCGCAGTAGCAGTCATTGTCCAATAAGTACTCCACTCTCACTGTGTTATAGGTGAAAGCATACGGTTGCAATTCCACATAGATTATATTACAATAAGTATATTATTATTGATCAAAGGAGTACCAATGAAATATAGTATTTTCATCATCACTCTTCTTTTACTCTTGGGAGGATGTGATCAGCCTCAAGTAGAAACTAGCGAAAATGATACTAAACCAAAGGTAGTTGAACAGACCTATGTCCCGCCTCCACCTACAAAAAAAATCACCCTCAAGAAAGTAGATGATACGAATTTTAATGCAAACTACATGTATCCGGATGATACAAAGAGACAGACAAAAAAAGAGTCGCCTGCACCACTACCTATTGTGCCTGAAAAAACGATGGACAAAGAGCAGTGCATTGCTATGATAAGCTTGGAAAAATTTGAAAAGTATGCAGCGATCTTTGGAAGTGAAGCCGCTTCCATCAAACGATGCAAGATGCTTCAGGCGACAAGATAGTCATTTTTAATATAGCAGATTTGGTGTACAGTCTCACAGGCTGTGCAAACGCTTAGTTTATCTCAACAGCTAGGTCAAGCAGTCTGACGGACTATTTTCTGAAATGTACCAGCTTAAATCTATCTCCCATCATGGTAGGGGCTATGAGTGTTTTGATCTTATCTGCTTCACTCAGATATCTTTCCTGGGTCGTCTGTTTGGCAAACTGCTCAAGTATATCGATCAATCCAAAACGTATGAGTGCACGGGCCTGGGTCTCATAATACAATTCCTCAAAGCCTGCTTTTATAAAGGCTTCACTGACATGTCCAAAATTCACATCATACGTTATGTCATCTTGTTTATAAGATTCAGATAACGTCAGGGATTCGTCAAATAGAGGAAAAGTCTCATGGGATCTATAGACACGTATCGAGAAATCATTCCGTACATATTTTTCACCATAATCAAAGGAGACAAAATCGCCGTGTGCTATGCCATCAGCCATTGCCTGTGCAAAATCTTCATAGCCTACCGCTATTTCACCTTGTGTCAGGTGATGTTTCTTCGCCCAGGTCAGCATCTCTTCAGAGGCATCATCCCAAACGATCTCACCTTCTTGTACAAGCGCGATCTTTTCATCTTTTAAAAGTTCACAGGGGAAAGCATCAAAGATCTCATTGGCCACCACAAAAGCATACGCTGCTTTCACTTCTACTATGTCATTAAAGTGTGTGATCTGGATGTCATCACCAAAACGCTCCTGTATATACGCCCGTTGCGCCTGCTGTACTTCGGGCTGCCGTTCTACGATGCCAAAATGCAGTGTTTTTACCAATGTCGGATCACAGGTATAAAGCCACTGGATCATATCACATATCAGGTATCCCTGGTGCGCACCTATCTCGATCAGCCAGCCGTTTCTGTCTGCTTTTCCTTCTTTAAGAAGTCCATAGAAATAATTGGCGATGCTTGCACCAAAAAATCGGCTGGTACTGACAGCCGTATAGAAATCTCCCGATTTACCTATGGCCTTAAACTTTTTATAATATCCCTCTTCACCATAAAGCCATTCATTCATATAGTCACTAAATCGCATTTTCCACCCGTACATACAGTTTTAACAGCTGGGTCTGTTTCTCTATCTCATAGATCTTTTGGTCGATCTTTCTTATCTGTAAAGAGTTTTGCATAATATCGGCATCCAATGAGGTCTTCTCTCCTGCCTCTGCAAGATTTTTCGTTAAACGATAAAGGCTTTGATAAACTTTCTCATCTTTTTTCGCCAAAGTAATTTTTTTATCTAAGATACTTAAACTGTTATCTATCCAGTCATACTCTTCTTCTACCGTATTTTTTCTATCCAGTACTTCTACCGCTGCCTTCAGCTTCTCGACCTTACTGGCTTCGATGTCACTAAAAGTATTGATGTCAATCGGCATAGAAATGGTAAATCCGTACGTATAGTATTTCTCTTTGATAAACGGATTGGTGGAAAAGAACGGGTTCAGGTCCGCATCGGTGTACTGACCTTGCAAGGAAACGGTAGGAAGGTACTTGGCCCAGGTCACTTTTTGATTATAGTCAGCCTGCTGGGCACGTAGCCTGTCTCTTTTAAGTTCCAGGTTTGCTTCGCTGTAAGTGTTTTTACTCATCAGTTTCAATACAGGAAGACGCAAATGCTTTGGATCCTTGTCACTGAGAAGGGCAAACTTCTGTTTGAGTTCCATCAGGGTCAGATCCGTCTGAAGCAACGCCGTCTCATCCTGGCTCTTTTTCAAAATAGCCTGATCCAAAAAGCTGCTGTCTATCAAACCTGCATCATAGCTTTCGCGTTTTTGCAGTATATCGATAGTGTCATTTTTGATCTGATACTTCAGTTTTTTCTGTTCAAGCTTCGTTTTTTTCATGTTAAAAAGAATGGAGACGGCATCCCCTATCATCATACGTTTTTGAAGCTGTATATCTGCTCTGGTAGCATCACGCAGTGCTTGAGAATACTTGATCCCGTAGTAGATCCCACCTGACTTGAAAATAGGCTGATCAATGATAATTGAGTACCCTCCTGTAATTCTCGTACCATCGATAAACTGTGTCGAAAAATTCTTATTGTACTGTAGCCTTACAGGGTTCATCCAGCTCTTTGACAGTATATCACTCTCCAGTTCATTGCTCTCGAACTGATAATCAAAGAGCAGTTCTTTATTGTCTGAGAGTATCTCCCCCAGTTCATCTGCATAAATGACAGTGGATACCAACAGACTACAAAGAAGAAATAGCTTTTTCAAAACGTTTGAACCCTTCATCGATTTCATTTTTACTGATCGTGATACTTGGCAAGAAACGTACTGTATTACGCCCTGCTTTCAAGATGATCACGCCCTCTTTCATCCCGTTTTTGATCACAGAAGCTTGAATATCTGCACTCTTGGCACGCAGTCCACGCATCAACCCAAGCCCTACTTCCTTTTCAAATAAATATGCATATTTCTCAACTATCTCTTGCAGTTTTTGTGAAAAATAAACCAACGTTTCATCTATCGTACCATCATCATATAAGGGTTGAAGTACATCCAATACAGCATTCCCTGCAGCGGTACTCAAATAATTACCTCCAAAGGTACTCCCATGATCACCCGCGACCAAAACATCTTTATGTTTGGTCATCACCGCACCTATAGGCACTCCGCCACCAAGACCTTTGGCAAGCGTAATGATATCCGGTTCGATCTCATACAGATTTGAAGCTAAAAACTCACCTGTTCTGTAGATACCCGTCTGTACTTCATCCACGATGAGCAGCACACCTTCAGATTTAAGGTGTGCTGCCAATTTTTGTATCTCCTCTTTCTCAAAAGGCTGCACTCCCCCTTCACCTTGTACCAGTTCGATCAATACAGCTACGGTCTCATCATCTATCGCTTTGTAGACATCCTCTATAGACTTTTCATACGAAAAACCGGCCGGATAGGGTGAAAAGTTCGGTGTATGAAAACTCTCCTGTCCTGTAGCTTTGACAGTCGTGATCGTACGCCCGTGAAAGGAGTGCTCCAACGTGATCACTTTATAGCGTTTGTTCTCAAACTGGGTCTCTCCGTATTTACGTGCTATCTTGATCGCGCCTTCATTGGCTTCTGCACCGGAATTGGCAAAAAAGACTCCCATATCATATCCGCTCAACTCCACCATTTTTTGTGCGAGTTTTGCCTGCGGTTCGATCACTTGCAAATTAGAGATATGAATGATATTTTTTGCCTGTTCACAGATCGCCGAAACCAGCTTTTCATTGCCATGGCCTACGGAATTCACAGCGATACCTGAAGCAAAGTCTATATAGTCTTTTCCATTTTCATCATAGAGTGTAGAACCCACACCCTTTACAAAATTTGTATAATCACGTGCATAGGTCTGCAATACATACTCTTTATCCAATGCTTCCAAATTCATCTTTTTCCTTTACACATTTAATTTTTCTATACTTATTTTATCTCAACCTTCATCAATGTCGAAAACGACATTTCCGGTGCGGGAATGTAGATCTCTGCACGGTAAGACGATATAAATTTCTCATCTGCCATTTTCCAGACCTTATCTACTTTATAATCTGTCTTCTTATCATTCAGATACACCGTTTTTTTCTCTATCTGCTCCAATTCTGACGGCTCCAGAAAAACTACCAGCTTTGCTCTACTGACATCTACTACGTTAGCCAAAGGTGTACCCGGAGATACATAATCACCTTTGCGCACCATAATTTCATACAGATACCTATGGTCAAGTACAATAGATTTTTTTTCAATGCTATCTTCAAGCTGAGCGATCTTGTACTGCATATCCAGATACTGTGTTTTTGCAGAAGCAAAACTGTAAAAAGCCTCGTCTTTCTGGGCAGCAGATACGGTTGTCAACTGATTGATACGCTGGAAATATGCCTCTTTTCGTTTTAACGTTTCACGAAGGATGAGAATGTTTTCTTTTGACAGCTTCAAGTTCATTTGATCCAAACGGTCATCCAGATAGATCACACGTTTGTTTTCAACCATTTTTCCTTCAGACTCAAGATCAACATTGATCACCAAAGCACTGACTGCTGACTTCAATATGACAGAGTTATAAGGTTCCACTTTCGCATAGTGTACTTTAGCAAAAAGCAGTAACGGCATACACACCAATAGAAGGATTTTCATTAAGCATCTCTTTTTTTGTTGATTATATCAAAATAGCGTTAAAGGGTAAATAGGTTATTTCCATTTTCTGTAACCCGCTACAAAGACTTTAACAGGTGAACTAACCCCTCAAGCTCCGGATATTTACTTCCCACGTCTATAATATACTTCAGGGTCAAAGGTATATCTTTCAAATAGCCCTCTTTACCATCACGGATGCTCAGTCTTGCAAAGATACCAAGTATTTTAATATGACGCTGCAATCCGGTGAAGTCAAACCAGCGCATAAACGTTTCATCATCGACATCCAAGCCCTTCAAGTCTCTAAAAAGCAGTACCAGTCTCTCTATCTCCCGGGCATCTAATTCTACATAGACATCACGCAGTAAAGAGACCAGGTCATACGTTAAAGGACCCTCTCTGGCATCTTGAAAATCTATCACAGTGATCTCTTCCTCACTGTCTAGCATCAAGTTCCTGGAGTGATAGTCACGGTGTACAAACATCCCTTGAGGCTGACTCAACACCTCTTTGCAAATGAGACTAAAGCTCTCAAGCAGTATACGCCCCTCCAGACACTCAAGTGTTTTCCCCAGATACGCTTTGATATACCATTCCGGCATCAGGTTCATCTCTTCCAATAAAAAACCTCCATCATAAGGTTCTAACCCTTTTGATGGTGTCTCCTGCATCTGTACCAGGGTCCTGATAGCTTTTTCATAATAACTGCTTGCATCTCCTGCATCATACTTGTCCCATAAATGTATACTTCCTACATCTTCCAAAAAGATGAATCCTTTGTTGAGTTCATAAGACCTGATGGTAGGTATACGTACTTTTGCATCCATCAGTCTCCACCCTACACCGATGAAGATAGGCACACTCTCTTTAGCCTCTGAGGCATCCATCACTATGCCTTTGGTCTCACTGTGTTCAAGACGATAGTATCTTCTACTGCTTGCATCACCGTGCAACGGATGAAGCACAGGATCCTCTATGCCTAACCACTCTATCCACCCTTTTAACTCTTTGTGCATACCTACCTCCCTAAATCGTACGTTATTATTAAACAAATGCTTTCTCTTAGCTCTCTATAGAGGTCAAGATTGTGTCTCATCATGATCTTCGATCATAACATCAAAAAGTGCACAGTCCGCCTTTCAGCCAAACCTAAAATATGATATTTTCCATATGATACATTTTGATGCTTATAGTTTCGTATTATATCTGATTGTATGTTTTCGTAGATAGTGCTTTTGGCAGAACAACATATATTTATCCTACAAAGAAGTAAAAGGTGCAACGATAGGTTATGCCCTACTCCCTTATTTACGATACGTATCCATATACTAGTGACACCTTGGTGACACTTTTTTTACTAAAAGTTTCTCTGTTTTTTCATTAGCTCAACTTTTAAAAACAACTAACCATAAAAAGATATTTCATTAATAAAAGCTTCTATAGAGCACATTTTATAAGGTTTTCATTTTTCAGGGGATTAAGAAAGTATGATAAGTATAGATCATTTAACGTTCCGCATCAGCCGGTGATGCGAGTACTAGCTCGCCGAAGTCCGACTGCATGTGTTTATTTTTCATTGATTCCCACAATAGGAGCCAGAAAACAATTGTTTTTAATACTAGCAGATATTGCTATCTGACAACGTTTAGCTTTCAAGTATCGTTATTCGTCAGAATCATTTGGTTTATCGTTGACGACTAAATCCAGTTGCTTATGCAATGCTTCAAGATTTTTCCGATGAGTAATAATAATCACTTCATCATCTAGCTCAATCTGTTCGTTTTCTTCAGGGATCATCAGTTGTTCGTTTCGATAGATACACATTATGCGGCTGGCTTTGGGTAAGCCCAAATCACTTATTGCGCCGACATGTTTTTCCTGTGCAACAAACGAAAAGGTGGATGCATCGTAACGAAACACAGTAGATAGTTCAAAAGGATCACGGCCTTCGAACATATCGGCCAGTTGCCGACCTATGGCTCGCGACGGAATAATAGCGACATCAAGCCCGAGTTCGATGCAGATATGTTCATAACTCGGGTCTTCAATCTTGGTAACAATTTTGGCAAATCCTAGCGAACGCCCAATCAGGCTGGCAATGATGTTTGTCTGATCATGGCTGGTAAGACAGTAGAGCACATCTGCTTCTTCCGGATTAGTTTCACGCAGCAAAGAAGGTTTACTGCCATCACCATGTAGAAAACCACAGTCTAATTCATTGCTAAGTTCATCGATTTTTTCTTTATCAGTCTCAACGACAATCACTTCATGATTACGCTTTAACAGAAATTGCGCCGTCATAATTGCGGTGGAACTTGCACCAATAAGTATAGCTTTCATGATAATTCCTTACGTTTACCTATCCAGTTTGGAAGATACAATACGACGAGCAATGCAATAATCTCCAGTCGTCCAAATAACATGTCCATAGATAAAACAAACTTTAGTAACAATGGCATGTCGGCTGCGGTTATACCGGTACTTAAACCCACCGTAGCACTTGCAGAAACAACTTCAAACAGTGCATTCATTGGCGCATAGCCATACATCAAAAAAACAAACCAGGATATAATGATAACACCAATAAATAACATGATAAGGATAAAGACCCGCTGTATTTCTGTATCTTCCAGTATCTTGCCACCCAGTTTGGGGTAGTGCACCGCCTGTGATGGCATTGTGGTGCGTTGCAGTACAACCTGAATCAAACGTAGTAAAATCATTAAACGTATTAACTTGATGCCGCCCGCCGTCGAACCAACACCACCACCGATTAACATCGATATAATCATACTCAGTTTGGCGCCATCATCTATCTGGTTTAGCTCAAGCGTCGTAAAACCCGTCGTCGATTGTGCAGACATGGCAAGAAAAAATGCATGACCCACTGCATCCTGCAGCTTCATTGCTGAATTAAAATAGAAAGAAAGAAATAATAGAAAGGTTACCAGAACTACCGCCGATACAAGTGCGAGCAATTCCGAATCATGAACACCTCTACGCCAGTTTTTTGAAAAAATAACCGCATAGAGCGTCAACGGTAAGGCACCGCATAGACCTATACCAATAATAGAAAATCGGCTATACCAGCTATCGATATCGGCAAGACTGTTATCAAATGAAGAAAATCCACCGGTTGATACCGCGGACAATACATGGTTTATGGACATCATACCATTACCGGATATCAACCAAACCACAACAATACCTATTACGGTCAGCAAAGTATAGATAATCAGCGTCTGGCGCGCATGGGTGCGTGTTGTTGTTACCAGTGTCTCACCTCCCAAAGGTTCACTCAGGCTACGAGTTACAACCTGACTTCCCATCAATATTGCAATAGAAAGCACCACGATCCCCAGACCGCCATACCACTGCATCCATGAACGGGCAAATAAAAATGTCTGCGGCTTGTCTGCGAGATCTGTTGCCACAGACAAACCTGTCGTCGTGATAGCAGAGATCGCCTCAAACAGGGCATTGTAAAAGGTTAAACCACTCCCCATAAACGGAAATGTCATCAGCAAGGGGGAAAATACAAAGGCCAGTGCAACGATGGTAAGGGCCTCATTTGTCTGTATTTTTCTGGGCTCTGCAATAGATCGTGACGCACTCCAACAAATCAATAGTACAACAATAACACCGAGGTAGCGTAACGCAATATGGTAATCCTGAAATATTACTGCGGCGCCCAGAGGTACAATCGTCAGTAAAGCCAGCATAAATGCAAGTAACCCCAGGTATTTAGCCAATACGGGCAACCGAACCGCATAACTCAGTTTCGATGAAATCATAATCATTTACCTTTACCTCTGCCTTGATTAAAGTAAAAATTGCTTTGAAAGCGAGCTTTTTTTCTTGTTTAACAGTTTCACCCTTAGGGTGTATTTGGAAGTTGCTTATCATAGTATTTACTATACTTGTCGGCCCTTAGCTCAATAGAGTAATTAAAAAACAAAGGGTAAGATAATGTATAGAGTTCACCAGACCCTTTTTGCCTTTTATTCGAAATGTTCACTCCCGATGCGTGTTTGTAGTTTAGAAAATATAAATCAATATAGTAGTCATCCGATATAGAAGATAAAATGTCCTTCAAAGTGGAGGCTAAATTATTTTTATTATATTATCTTGTATTTAATTTTTCTTATATCACTCTAACTATTTATTCAAGGAACATAATGTCCTTTTATTACGATATGTTAGTATTAACAGTATATCAAAAATGTCTTGTTATTTATGAAAAAGATTAATTTGTATATTTTTACAGTGTTTTATGTTGTTATCTATATGAATAGTATAGGTTAGCTATTATACTTATAGTTAAATTTAATATATAAGAAATTTTTAGGACTATCTAATTATTTTGATATAATAAAGCATTGATTAAGTGAAGGATCCTCTATGCCTAACCACTCTATCCACCCTTTTAACTCTTTATGCATACTTCTCTCCTAAAATCATACGTTCTTTTTATTGAAACAAATGCTTTCTCTTGCCGCTATACAAGAGGGCAAGTTGTGTCTCATCATTAGCTTCAATCATAACATCTAAAAGTGCATAGTGCGCCTCTTCAGCCAAACCTAAAATATGATATTTTTCATATGATACATTTTGATGCTTATAGTTCCGTATTATATCTGATTGTATGTTTTCGTAGATAGTACTTTTGGCAGAACAACATATATTTATCCTACAAAGAAGTAAAAGGTGCAAC
>AGBJ01000036.1_pt1 | contig 17407 bp, 14 predicted proteins | sample 768721 | NCBI WGS metagenome assembly AGBJ01 (sample SAMN00779238, study PRJNA67915) | hypersaline lake metagenome
ACAACCTGCACCGGAACCGGAAGCGCTCAAGGAAACCAAAAATCTACCTGAAGCCAATTATCCCAAATTTACACATATACGTCTCGTCGAGATGGGACTTTCAGATGATGAAGCAAAAGAGTTTGTCAATGAACTTATTCCTCAGATAGAGGCACAATACCCGCTGATAGAAAAAGCTATGCAAGAATCGGATTTCCATCAACTTGAACGGTTGACCCATGGGATAAAAGGTTCAGCAAGCAACTTGGGGACAGGTGGAGTTTCAGATCTTTTGACCGATTACAATACGTATCTTAAATCGGGTACGGATATTGACATTGCAAAAGCATATTATGAACATCTTAAACACTATAATGATGAATTAAAAGCACAATACGCTTAAGCCCTTAACTTCTTAGCGAATCCCAATGCTTCCGCATTCGGATTCTCTCCTGCAATGATCCTTGCTATTTCAGATATCCGTGTATCATCATTTAGGACTTCTGCCGTGCTTTTTTGACCTGTTTTCGTTACCACGATATGTTGCCCCGCCTTTGCAGAGAGATGAGGCTGATGCGAGATGGCAAACACCTGATAGACCGTTGCAAGTTTATGTATCATCTCTGCAATGGCGATAGACTCATCTCCACTGACATTTGCATCGATCTCATCGAGTATCAATACACCTTGTTTGGTATTGTCTTCAGGTATGGTCGTTGCCATCAGTGCCAAACGTACGCGGTTAAACTCTCCCCCGCTGAGTGTGGCTGTTTTGGAGGTACCAAGCATCACCTCTATGTTGTCACTTCCTTTTTCAGCTAAGGTACCCGATGAGAACTCAAACGTAAGTGCAGGCAGCTTGAGTGTTGTCAGGTATCCGGCTAAATGCTTTTCAAGACTCTTTGCCTCTTTTTGACGTATCCGTGAAAGTTTTGAAGCCAAAATAGTCAGTTCAGAAAACTCCAGAGCCAAAAAAGACTCTAACATACTCTTGTCTTTTTCTATGTTCTGGTAGCCCGAAAGCTCTTTCTCTTTTGCCTCTTTATAGGCTAAAGCTTCTTCTATACTTCCATAACGGTTCTTCAGAGTGGTTAAGTCACTTAATCGGTCCAGTACTTCTTCCACATTTACTTCTTCCAGTTCATCTGCAAGGTTTTCTGTCTCTTCGAAATCAGCCCGTAGTTGGTTCATAGCATCAGCAAAGACAGTGCCATCTTTGTCTAAAAGTCTATAAACCTCTTCAACACTGGCTTCCAAGGCAAAAATATCTGTAGCCCTTGAAAGGGCTTCTTTTACCTTGTCTATACGTGAAAGTTGCTGCTTGACCTTCAGTAATTCCTCTTCTTCACCCACTTGTGGGTTAATGGAGGCTATCTTTTCTACTTCATAGGTCGCGAACTCTATAAGTTCTGCAAGTTTGGCTTCATCTTCTTTTATCTTTGAGAGTTGAGATGCTTTTTCTTTATAATTTCTATACCGTTTTTTGTACTCTTTTAATAACATTTTAAACGTTTTATCTTTTGCAACAAGCTGAACATCGATCATTTCTAAAAGTGTTTCAGATTCGAAACTGCCTCTGTCACGCACAGAAAGATACTTTACATAGGGTACGAACATTTCATTTAATGCTTTTTTGGAGATCTTTTGTCCATCTATAAAGTAGCGAAGTTTCTCTTTTTTAAGTGATTTTATCGCCAAATCATCTTCAAGTTCATAGGCATCACTCTTCAAGTGTGCAGGCTTGAGCAGATTGACTTCACACAAGGCTGCTGCTCCTTGTGTACTGTACCCAAAACTTGAAAGTATTGCAGACATCAGCACGGATTTTCCTGCGCCACTGGGGCCGGTTAAAACTACCAGGCCTTTGTCAAACTCCAGCTCCACTTCATCAAAGGTTACAAGGTCCCGAAGATATAAACGTTCTATCAATGCTCATCACCCCATGAAAGTTTTTCTCTTAATACCGAAAAATAGTTACGCTCTTTTCTGTGCAGCAGTTTCGCACCCTCTTTTGCACCCCTGATCGTGAGCATATCACCTCCGTGCATCTCATAATGATCTTGTCCGTCTATCACTGCGATGACCTTTTCTTCCGGAGAAGAGAGTTCTATAGTAAAGTCTGCAGGTACTACAAGCGGACGCTGATTACTCAATGAGTGTGCCAAAATAGGGGTCAAAATAAACGCCTGAGTCAACGGATACATCATTGGGCCTCCGGCAGAAAGGCTGTAGGCCGTGGAACCTGTAGGTGTGGATATAATGAGACCATCTCCTTTATAGGTGTTGAACCACTCGCCGTCTATCGAAGCATTGATTTGTGCCATTCTGGAAACAACCGGACGGGTGATCACTACATCATTAAAGGCAAAAAACTTTTGTTCTTTTCCTTCTTTGGTTTTAAGGCACCCTTCTATCATCATTCTGGTATCTATACGATATTCACCTGCAAAAAGCTGTTCCAAAAAGGTGTCCACATCATCTATAGTAATATCAGCCAAAAAGCCTAGATTGCCTGCATTGATACCAACAACAGGTTTATGGTACCCATAACTGCGTCGTACGAGGGAAAGCAACGTGCCGTCTCCACCCAATGAGACTAAAAAATCCGACTCTTCACACATCTTATCAAAAGGCAATCCCTCGACACCTATCATTTTAGCCGAACGTTCCGAAACAACAACACGCAAACCTTTTGCTTCGAATTGTGCTTTTATTTTTTCATAAATAGGTTTGATCTCTGGTGTTTCAGGCTTGAGGATGAAGCCTGCTGTTTTAATCTGCGCTAACTTTTTCAAAGCGTAGTTCTCCGTTCATCTTAATTAGTGTTAGAGTATCATAAATGTACTTTAGTATTTCAAACTATGTCATATTGTAATATTTTTAACCCTTAAACTACTTTTAGCTATAATCGCGTCAAACTTAATGATAGAGGATTGCTCGTGAGAACACATTATTGTGCTGAGATTAACGAAAAACATATCGGTGAAGAAGTCACTGTAGCAGGCTGGGTTTCCAGTCGTAGAGACCATGGTGGACTTATATTCATTGACCTTAGAGATAAAGATGAAGTGATACAACTTGTATGTGACCCTGCAGATAATGTTGAAGCGCACAAACTGGCTGAAGAAGTCAGAGACCAATTCGTACTGGTTGCAACAGGTATTATGCGTGCGCGTGGTGAAGGTCTTGAAAATCCTAAACTGAAAACGGGTAAAGTAGAAATGGTGGTCAGTAAACTTGTAATAGAGAACCGTTCCAAACCTATGCCTTTTGACCTGGATGATGATAAAGTCAATGAAGAGATCAAGCTTAAGCACCGTTACTTGGAACTTAGAACACAACGATCTTATGATATTTTCAAGCTTCGTTCCAAAGCAACGATCGCTGCACGTAACGCACTGGATGAACTGGGCTTTCTTGAAGTTGAAACTCCTATCATGACCAAGTCTACCCCAGAAGGTGCAAGAGACTACTTGGTACCCTCTCGTGTCCATGGCGGTGAATTTTATGCCCTTCCACAATCTCCACAGCTTTTCAAGCAGCTTCTGATGGTCGGTGGGTTTGACCGTTACTTTCAAATCGCAAAATGTTTCAGAGATGAAGACCTGAGAGCAGACAGACAACCGGAATTTACGCAGATAGATGTTGAAATGTCTTTCTGTGACCAGGAAGACGTGATAGCTGTTGCCGAGAAGCTCATCAATGATGTATTTACCAAATGCGGTTTCAATATTCCTGCAACATTTAAACGTATGCCTCACTTTGAGGCGATGGAAAAATACGGTTCAGACAAACCGGATATGCGTTATGACCTGGCGATGGTAGATGTCATTGACATATTTGAAAGATGTGATAACGAGATCTTCTCTAAGATCGCAAAAGCACCGAAGAAAAACCGTATCAAAGCACTTAAAGTACCCAAAGGTGATGAGATCTTCTCAAAACGTCAAATGAAAGGTTTTGAAGAGTATGTACGTAAATTTGGAGCATCCGGTCTTGGGTACTTCCAGATGAAGGAAGATGGTCTGAAAGGTCCACTTGCGAAATTCTTCACAGAAGAGGATCTTCAAGCCATCATTAAAAGATGTGAACTTGAAATAGGTGATGCCGTATTCTTCGGTGCCGGTGAGAAAAAACTGGTATGGGATTACATGGGTCGTTTCCGTATCTATCTTGCAGAGATCATGGATATCATTCCTGAAAATACGTTCGAATTTTTATGGGTCATGGACTTCCCTATGTTTGAAGTAGAAGAAGGTAAGGTCAAAGCACTGCACCATCCGTTCACACAGCCGAAATCATTGGATTATGATGATATTGAAGATATAGAGTCTATCGCCTATGACATTGTACTCAACGGTACAGAGCTTGGTGGTGGGTCTATCCGTATTCACAAAGAAGATGTACAATCAGAGATCTTTAAACTGCTTGGTATTGATGAAGAGGAAGCCCAAGAGAAATTCGGTTTCTTGCTTGACGCACTGAAGTTCGGTGCACCGCCGCACGGTGGTTTTGCACTAGGTCTAGACAGACTCATTATGCTAATGACCGGTGCTTCAAGCATACGTGAAGTCATTGCATTCCCTAAAACACAGAGAGCACAGTGTCTACTTACACAGGCACCAAGTCCGGTAGATGCAGAACAACTCAAAGAGTTGCATCTACGAATCAGACAAACACCCACAGCATAAAGAAAAGGAAAAACAAAGTATGAAAAAACTATTTTTGATCATCGGCGCACCTGGTTCAGGGAAAACAACAGATGCAAGTATTATTGCGGAGCAAAATGACAATATCGTACACTACTCAACAGGTGATATGCTCAGAGAAGAAGTAGCAAGCGATTCGCAACTGGGACAAACGATAGAGAGCTATATCTCTAAAGGTGCACTGGTACCGCTTCATATCATTGTAGACACTATCGTATCTGCTATAAAAAATGCTCCTGTAGACAATGTACTTATCGATGGCTACCCAAGAAGTACAGAGCAAATGACAGCATTTGATGAACTTGTTTCTAAAGAAAAGGACATTGAACTTGCATCAGTGATCGAAGTAAGAGTATCTGAGCAGGTAGCCAGAGAAAGAATTTTAGGTCGTCGTGCAGAAGCAGCACCTGGTGAAGAAAGAAGTGATGACAGTGAAGAGGTATTTAACGATAGAATGAAGATCTATACTGATCCACTGGCAGATATTCAAGCATTTTATACAGATAAAGATCTATTAAAAGTCATTTCCGGTGAAAGAACACTTGAAGAAGTGGTGGCAGATATGGAAGCTTTTGTTAAAAGCAAGATCTAAAGTAAACTACCCGCTGTAATGGTGGGTAGCTGCATCATTTTCTTCTCATTTTCCTTCAAACTATAATTTAACTTTAATTACCTCATTCTTAAATCTTATAATAAAAACTAATATTACACAATTAACCAAATATATACTAAAAATAGACAAATATCCATTAATATTAAATATATTTAAGGTACTATTGACATACATAAAAAACCAAAAGGACAAGGAATGAACGTAAGAACTTTAGGGAAATTGATCACTCTGTCACTTATCACTTCAACAATGCTTCATGCAACAAACGGAGATAATCTTATCGCTGTTGGTGCCAAAGCAAGAGGTATGGGTGGTACAGGTATCGCTGTTAGTCATGGTGCAGAATCAGCCTTAAGCAATGGCGCACTTATCACAAGTGTAGAGAATACAGAGATTACCTTTGGCGGCACCCTTTTTATGCCCGATATTTCAACGGAAATAGCTGGTATGGGACCAGAGTATACCAGTGATGCTGATACCAATATGATTCCGGAAGTTTCCATCGCTCATAAAATTAATGATAACTGGTACATCGGTGTAGGTATGTGGGGAACTGGCGGTATGGGAGTTGATTACAGCAATGTACCAGGAAACTTCCAGATGGTAACCAACCTACAGCTTATGCAGTTTGGTGTACCTATTGCTTATAAAACGGATGGCCTAAGTCTTGCGGTTACACCTATCCTTCAATATGGCAACTTAGATATTGACTATGATTCTACGGTAATGCCTGGCGGAGGTCCAAATGGTGCAGGCTTAGCGCAGGACTTTGGCTTTGGCTATAATTTGGGTCTGGCTTATGACTTTGCAGCAAATGGCATAAAAGGCCTGACTTTCGGTGCCATGTATAAGTCAACTATAGAGATGGAATATGATCCTCAACTTAGTTCTGCAATGGCAGGATTTGGTGTAACTCCTTTTAGTGACACACTCGAACAGCCTGAAGAGTATGGTGTAGGTATCGCTTATGCTATGGGTCAACACACTTTTGCCTTTGACTACAAAAAAATTAAATGGTCAGAGGCGGAAGGCTATGGTGATTATGGATGGGATGATTCTGACGTCTATGCAGTGGGTTACCAATATACTGAAAATGAATGGGCAGTAAGACTTGGGTATAATCACGCATCTTCTGCAGTAGTAGAAACAGAAAATTCGCTCTTTAATATGTTAAATCTATTAGGTTTCCCTGCAACGGCAGAAGATCACTATACAGTCGGTGGAAGCTATCAATTTACCAACGCTTTTTCTCTTGACCTGGCATATGTACATTCTCCATCCAATACTGAAACATTTAGTATAGCTCCTATGGGTAGTACTATCAGTACTGATCACGAAGAAAACAGTGTCTCTTTCCAGTTGGCTTATAAGTTTTAATCTCTCTTAACACTATTTATGAAGAGGTGTTTTTCAACATCTCTTCAAGTGTCAACTTCACACTCTCCCCTAAAGCATTAAGATTATAACCTCCCTCTAAAAAGAAGACGAACGGAACCTCTGCACTGTCCAATATCAGTCTGACTACTTTTCTTATACCCTCAGACGTAATATTAAGCGATGCCAAGGGATCACTCTCATGCAGGTCATAGCCCGCTGAAACCAAAATGATATCGGGTTGAAATCTCTCCACACAGCGAGGCATCTCATGCATATAAACCTCAAGCAGTTCTTCATCTCTACTCTCTGGCATCATCAAAAAATTTGCAGTATATCCTTCTCCTGCTCCCTCACCTCTCTGTGCTTCTGCACCGGTACCCGGATAGGCATACGCCTGATGCGTAGAAAAATAAAATACAGAATCATCTTCATAAAATATATCTTGCGTACCATTGCCGTGATGCACATCAAAATCAATGATCATCACTTTTTGATACCCTATGCTCTGTGCATAGCGTGCCGCAATGGCAATGTTATTAAAAAGACAAAAGCCCATGGCCTGTGTAGGAGTGGCATGATGCCCGGGAGGTCTGACCGCACAAAAAGCCCGTTCGAACGCTCCGGATTTTATACCATCCAATGCTACGATCCCTGCTCCGACAGCCGTCAGGGCTGCCTCATACGAATCGACACTGCAAACTGTATCAGAATCTATGCTGCCTGCATGTTCACTGGTTTTTTTGATGGTCTCTATATGTTCAAAAGGATGAACCAGTTCAATCATATCTTCAGAAACTTTCATGGGTGCTTTAAATATCAATGATCCACGTAATGGCTCAATGGCCTCATTGATGGCACTAAGACGTTTCGGAGATTCAGGGTGCATAGAGCCGGGATCATGCTTCAAATAGATGTCATCTGTTATATAGGCTACTTGTTTCATACTACTATTATACTCTATTTTTTAATACAGCTATCTCTTCTTTTAATTTTTCTATCTCTTTTTTCAGTCTTTGGTTCTCTTTTTTTAAGCTGTAAGGGGCCTTATTCTCTTCTCGGACTATGCCCGTTTCTACCTTCTTCTCAACATCATGATCCAGAAGAATATAAACTACATCTTTCCCATTCTCCTGTACAGTCTCTGTTGGCAATTGGCCTGATTTGGTCATTTTTACGACATTAAATATGCTCAACTTATGTTTTGCCGCATATCCCTTGATAGTTATCTTTTCCATGATGCTCCCACACGCTTAATTTACTTTTATAAGGTATAATAAAACAAACTCTATAAGGATAACAACATGTACATTAAAAAACTTAACCCGATGATGCTATTGGTTCTCATATCTCTTTCTTTTACCCAACTTTCAGTAGCAAAATCCGCTACCGTGATCAATGCTGAAGTGGATACGGCCATTAAAAAGTTTAAAAAAGAAGTAACTGGGGGAGCAGAATTTCTCTCTAAAGTAAAAGGGTATCTTGTCTTCCCTTCTGTGATCAAAGGCGGATTTGTGATCGGAGGTGAGTATGGTGAAGGTGCTTTACGTATCAATGGTGTGACACAACACTATTACAGTATGACATCTGCTTCCATAGGGTACCAGATAGGAGCACAGAAACATACGGTACTCATCGCCTTTTTATCTGAAGCATCACTGAATAATTTCGTCAAAAGTAATGGATGGGAAGCAGGTGTAGATGGTTCGATCACGGTGTCAGACTGGGGAAAAAGTAAAGACATTAGCTCTATCAGTTATGAAAAACCTATTATTGCATTTATCTATGGTGAAAAAGGTTTAATGGCAGGTGTAAGCATTGAAGGTACAAAATTTCAAAGAATCCTGCCTAACTAAACACGCGTTATATGTTCAGGTTACTGGAAATGATCAGCCAGTAACCAGTTACCTATTAAAACGTTCTTTGTAAGAACATTTTTGACAAAATGATCATAATATAACCGCATGTAGGGCAAAGCCCTACATACTTACGCTAACACTAGATTTTTCTCAGCGAAAGGCTCACGTAACCAGTTACGTATTAAACCGTTCTTTGTAAGAACATTTCTGACAAAGCTCCTCGACTGCTTTACCTTCTTTAAATCCTTCCAGCATATTGACTGCACGTTTTGAAGTGAGGATTTCATCCAGCGTAGAGGCATGTAAGTCTCCAAGTTCTATAATTCCGTCACAGTCCAGGCAGCAGGGCACCACTTTTCCACTGGCCAAAATGGCCACATGAGACTGAAGTCCCTGGCAGGTACCGTCTCCATAGATCTGATTCTTTAAAGAAGGCCATTCGAAGTAGTTATCAAAATGCACCAATACTTTAGAGGCTAAACGAAGTGACTTTGGTCGTTCCTCATAAATCGTTTGTAAATCCAGTTTGGTGTCAAACCTAGAAGAAATCTTTTGAAACAGTGTTTCATTAAAAGTACGTTCACTCATCAGCTCATCCAGATTCCATACACGCAAGTTAATAAATAGTTCTTCTTTTCTCTCTAACTTTGCCTGGCATAGATCAAGTATGGGATTGATGTACTGTTCAAAGGTCAGTGACGTATCATTTTTATTAAAACTGTTCAGAGAAATATTGATCTGTTTTACACAAGGGTGAAACAGTGTATCATAGGCATGTTTTTTTAAGAAATACCCACTGGTGGTCAACATCGCTTTCAAACCATGCTTATGCAAAATATCCAGGTAGGCATGCAGGTTAGGCAGTGTAAGGGGATCACCTACCACATGACAGGCTATTTCCTTAGTATAAGCTTTCGCTTGCATTACAATGGACTCAAAAAAGTTTAAATCCATTGCTTTAGAGGGCAACTCTTTGGTCGGACAAAAAGAGCAAGAGAGCCCGCATACATTCGTGAGCTCTATATAGATACGGTAAAATTTCATTGATACCTATTTCATACAGGATGAGAGGTCAGAAATATGTTTCGCACGATTAACGCAGGAGATGCGCGATTGTAAATAAATGATCTCATCTTCTAAGGTATCAAGCAGCCTATTTTTTCGTTTATCATCCCAATGTATGATATAGTCATCTTCCTCTCTCCCCTGCCGTGACTTCATTTGTCTAAAAGGTTCTACACATTGATTTGCGGTCAAAGGGTCATCAGCCGTTTGTAAACATTCTCGGGTTTTCTTCATAGATCTTAATAGCCTTGGTAAAAGTTTTTTCTGTCTTTTATAAATATCTTTTGCTATATAATTAATAAAATCCTTTCTCTCTTCCTCTGTAATCGTATCAATGCTATCACTTATATTGTGTTCATACAGCTCATATCTTTTATCTTTTAATATCTTACAAAAGTTTTCACTCTTATATATATTCTTTGTTTTGATATTATCTTTGATAAGCGCAAACTCCTGTACAGGGTAATCAGGTGCTTGACACGCTTCATCAGATGTGTTTATATCAAAAACCGCTTTAGTAGCAACTCTAAGATAGGAGATATCATAAAGAGTAGATTCTAATTTCAGGACAATGTTCTTATACATACACTTTTTTATACCAGGACCTTCCCATACATCACACAGTACGCCGGCAACGCTTTCCTGACCTGTATGTACCAAAGAAACTGTTTCATCATGAGCCATATGATGGGTTGAACCTTTTTTACGTTCCAGCAATTGTTCATTTGCATAATCAACCGTAACGATCGTATCTTGCGTATGTTTTTCCATTCTTTTTACATGCTGCTTATGTTGGATGGCACCGGTAGTAAGCAAAAGTCCTTCTTCTTCTTCAAGCTTGACCTCACCCCACTCTTTAAAGCGTAATTTTGCATACCCTTTTATAGTCAAATTGGTTTCAGGGGTAAGTGCCCCGCCACCACTGATCTTATAAGTGATCATACCTGATTCTACATCAAAAGGATGTGTTTTAACTTCTGCATGAAGCCATGTAGCACTTCCAAGGCATACAGAGAGTACGATCGTTTTAATATAATCGTATAGTGTCATACGTTTCCTTGTCCTAGCTAAATAATTATGGCGTATTGTAACATAATTGAAAACTATAAAAGAAAGCTGCATGTAGGCGCTGTATCTCTCTTTTGCTTATATGTCTCGTATGCATTTAAAACAACCCTTTTGAAAATGCAAACCCAAAACTCATTTTTGTGACACTCTTGTCATAATCGATCAAACTCTCACCATAGCCATTAAAGAGTTTGACATACCAGAATGTATTCTCTGAATTATAAAATGGTGCAGTATAGTCAAGCTGAATGGATCCTTTGTTCTCATCAAAATCAAAATTATTTCGTAAGCGCAGGTTAAACTGATGTTGTTTATACAAATATCGCAGCTCTATTTCCCCATATCCCAAATAATCAGTGATGTCAGGATTGTCATCACCCGAAGCATCAGGATCGGTTCCCTCGTAAAATGCATCACTTTTCCTGCTTTCAGGTATTCTGTACCATCCTTCAACCCTCATAAACAATGAATCCCACTGCCACAAGGTTGACAAAAAGAGTCTGTTCCATGATCTGGAGGCATACCTATCTTCTCCGTTAGACTGATGTTTATAGCCAAACTTAAAGGCTTTCAAATTATATTCTTTATCCCAGTAATCCGATGTAGGAAGTATCATAAAGATCTCAGGTGTGTAGTTCGTTTCACGAAACGGTGCTGACTCATCATAGAGTTTCCACCAAACCTGCTGCGTATAGGCAGCAGAGATATATTCATTCCAGCCAAATAGATCGTAGGTTAAAGACTTTTGAAAACTGAGCTGGTACTCTGCTTCTATATGGTTCTCATACTCACTATTTTGCAGTACATCATCCGCCAAAGCACTCCCATTATATATAGAGGATGGACGTCGATATCTGCTTGAGGAGTAGCTAAACGGCGCAAAATAATTGGTCTTGTATGGCTGCAGACCAAAACGTTTTTCTAAGAACTTCATGACCATGGATTTTACTTCAGGAGATTCTACATCAATTTTTGAAAAAGCATAATTTGCCCCTTTTTGCTCAGAGGTATACTCAAACTGTTTTTCCAGCCTTTCAAAAAAACCATCTTTCTTTTTCTTAGCAGGTTGATTATACTCCTGTTGCACATAGGCATATTTCGAAGCAGCCTGTTTGTACCAATGCACTGCTTGAAGGAGGTCCTTTTCCATACCCTCACCATTCTCATACATTTGAGCCAAAATATACTGTGCCTCTTTATTGCCTCTTTCTGCTTCTTTTTTGATCATCACATAGGCTTTTGTATAGTTTTTATCCTGATACAATACCAGTGCCTTTGTGTATTCGTCCGCACCTTGCCCCAGCAGCGTGACCGAGCTCATTACACTAAAAATTAAAATACTAAATAGCTTGAACATTACACTTTTCCTTTTTCATACCATTTTCTCAACCATGCATCCAGAGGATACATCATACGGTAAATCGCCGGAACCACCAAAAGGGTTAATATAGTAGAACTCATCAGTCCCCCAATGATCGCCAATGCCATCGGTGCATTACTCTCATGCCCTGCTCCACCGCCAAATGCCAGAGGTAACATTGCACCGATCATGGCAAACGTCGTCATCAGGATCGGACGAAGTCTTTTTTCTCCCGCTTCCAAAATGGCTGCATTGACTTCTTTCCCCTCTTTGATCGCCTTGTTGGCAAAATCAACGACCAAGATCGCATTTTTCCCCACCATTCCAAGCAGGAGGATGATACCGATCATGACAAAGAGACTGAAATTATTTCCGGTCAAATAGAGTGCAACGATCACCCCCGTAAAAGACAGAGGCATGGCCACCATGATAATAAACGGCTGAATGATCGACTCATAGAGTGCTGCCAGGATCAGGTAGATCAAGATCACCGCAAGCAATACGGCGGCTCCAAATGCGGCATTCGTATCAGCCATATTCTCAATATCACCTGTATAGCGATAGTTATATCCCTCAGGCAAAATATCCGATATCTTCTCATCTACCGTTGCCATCACCACATCCAGACTGGTATCATAGATCCCCGTAGTGACCATCACTTTACGTTCACGGTCATATCGGTTGATCGATGCAGTGCCTTCATGTTCTTCAAATGTGATCAGCCCTTCAAGTGAAACAAATTCACCGTCACTGTTTTTAACCTGAAGTTTTTTCAGATCATCGATCGTACTTCTGTATTGGTCTTCAAAACGCAATGTAATATCGAATTCACGTCCGTTCTCTTCATAATAGGAGATTGCTCTGTCGCTTGAGTAGGCGCTTGAAAGAATCCCTGCGATCTCATCTGCACTCACACCTGCACGCTGAGCGTTCTCCCTTAAAATATCTATTTTAATTTCAGGTTTTCCACTCTCATAATCCCTGTCAATGTTCACGACCCCTTCCGTCTCTTTCAGAAGTGACATCAACTTCTGTGTGGTCTCGTTCAGCACATCAAGATCATCTCCTGTCACAACGATCTGAACCGGTGCATTACTGGTCCCTGTATCAAAAGGAGGTACCTCTTCGACAGTCACGACCATATCTTTTATATTTTTAAATGCCATCGTGTAATGCTGCACCACATCCTCTTGTGAAATACTACGTGCTTCCACCGGTTTAAGCTTCGCATATATCTTGGCTTTATGAATTTCATTGGCACTGTTATATCCTATGGAGAGGACCGTATATTCTATATTTTTGTCACGTTGCATTTCTTCAAGCATAGGCTGCATATTGTGCTTCATTTTTTCTAAACTTGTACCTACAGGCGCTTTGACAAAAACTTGAAACTCACTGTTGTCCTGCATAGGTACAAAGTCCATACCCGTAGAAAGCTTTGTTGACCCGACCAATATACCGATCGTCACTGCTATGGTCACCCATTTAAAGCGGATCAATGGTTTAAGCAGTGCTACATAGCCCCTGTCAAGTCGTACAAAAAAAGGCTCGGTCAGATGAAAGAACTTACTCTCTTTCCCACTTAAGACCCGTGCTCCCACTGCAGGAATGAACATCACTGCCACCAAATAAGAGATGACAACACCGGCTGCGACCGTCATGGCAAAGGAGTTAAAGAACATCCCGACAATTCCATCCATAAAAGCAACAGGTACAAATACGGCGATCAACACCGAAGAGATCGCCAGGATGGAAAAGGCTACTTCTTTGATACCTTCAAAAGAGGCTTGAAAAGGTTTCATGCCTGCTTCCATTTTTTTGGTGATATTCTCAATGACCACGATCGCATCATCGATGAAGATACCAATGGCAAGGGTCAACCCTATCAGTGTGAGCTTGTTTAAGTCATACCCCATCCAATCAATGATGGCAAACGTACCGATGATCGATGTAGGGATAGCCAGTGCAGAGACTATGGTCGCCGTCAAATTTCTAAGAAAGAAAAAAACAATGATAATCGCCAGTATGGACCCATAAATAAGGTCAAATGTCACATTGTCTATGTTGACCATGATCTTATCACTTTGATCTTGAAGCAATTGCAGCGTGTAATCTTCCCCGGCAATAGTTTCAAGGCGTGGCATCACCTCTTTCACCCCTTTGATGATTTCGAGTACATTTTCACCGGAGATCTTTTTTACTTCGAGCATCACACCTTGGTTTCCATTATAAGAGGAGTAACTGCTGCTGTCACTCAATCCATCCATGACACGTGCAACATCCTTTAGCTTCACTCCCGGTTTCAGTACCAACTCTTGCAGATCCTCAATACTGATGGCATCGGCTTTGACTTTGATCATAGTCTCTTTTTGATTATTTACAAGCTTTCCTGCACCCTGGTTAATGTTTTGTTCTGCAATAATATTTTGTATATCAAGGGCTGTCAGACCGTATTTATTTAGTTTGAACGGGTCAACAAAGATACGAACTTCTCTGTCTTGATATCCGATGATGTTGACTTCACCTACCCCTTTGATACGTTGTAGTTTAGGCTTGATCTTTTCATCTGCCGTTCGCATAAGTGCAATGACATCTCCCGTTTTGGTAGCGATAAAAAGGTTGATCACCGCTCCGCCGGCACCGAGTTTTTTCACAACAGGCTTTTCTACCTCGTTAGGCAGTACGACAGAACCTATTTTGTCACGGACATCATTGGTGGCTTCATCGATATCTTTAAAGAGTTCAAACTGGATCGTCACCGCACTAAACCCTTCATAAGATGTTGACATCAGTTTGTCGATACCATCGATGCCACTGACCGCTTCTTCCAGTTTATCGGTCACCTTGGTCTCTACGGTACTTGCATCAGCACCATTATAGGTCGTTTCTATGGTGACGACCGGAAAGTCTACATTGGGGAAAAGGTTTACGGGCATAGTATTGTAAGACATCAATCCAAATACAATAAATGACAGTACCCCCATCAACGTTGTGATAGGTCTGTTTATGGCAAATTTATACATAATTTCCTACTTAGTTGTAATATAGCCGTCACCAAAAAGTCCCACAGGAAACCCTATAGCTTTGACTTCTGCCAACATTTTTCGAGATTTTGCATCAATGGTCGGATATATTTTGTAAATGGTGCCGGTATACATGCGATCATCCCCGTCCACCTTGTATGTAAAACGGTCACCGACCTTTACTTTTCGATGATATTTTTGGTCAAATTTAAGAATAAGTTTACGTTCTTTTTCACTCTGTATATCCAATACCTCTGTGATCATTTGACCGCTGACCACATCACCTATTTCCACTTTTTTTGCCGTAATAATACCGTCAAACGGAGCATGTAAGTAGGTTTTAGCCAACAGTGCCTCCTGATACTTCAGTTGGACCTTCGCATTATCATATTTATAGACATAACTTTCAAACAGGGAGACATTAATATGCTTCTGCACCTGTTTTTGTCGTTCATAGTCACGCTGTGCATATTTCAAAGCTACCTTTGAAACTTCAACCATCGCCTCAATGTCATCATTGACCAACTCTGCCAGCAGTGCATCTTTTTTCACTTTAGAACCGATATCCACCTTCATCTCTTCAACAATACCGCTGCTGCTGAATGCCAAAGAAGCACTTTTTTCAGCTTTCACTTCAAACGTTGCATAGATCTCCTCTGCATGTAAATGCAATACTGCCAATAATAAAACTACGATCTTCTTCATCTAATAAACTCCTTTGGGTCTTTTCCTGCATAATAGTAATAGATCGATTTTCCGATCTCATAATCATAAAGTGTCTCTTGATACCGTGCCTGAGCCAGCGTTTTTTGAGTGAGTGCATCAAGAAAAGCGATATTGTCGATCAAACCGACCTCAAATTTCTCTTTCAGTACCCCATAGGTACTTTTTGCAGCACGCAGTGCACTCTTGGCACTTTTAAGTTTGGTTCGCGTGGTTTCCAAACTTTTTTCCGATAAGGTAAAGTTCATTCGTTGTTCATTTTTCGCATGATCAATTTCAGACATCAACGCCAGTTCTTGATACTTCACTGCTTCACTCTCTCTTGCCATTTTACCCTTATCAAATAGTCTCATATTCACCGAGATCATCACTTTATTTTGATGATCAAGCAACAATCCCTCTGAATCAAAACCGCCCATGGAAACGGTATCATCATACTGAGACTGATTGTAAGTGTCTGATATGCTTACCTGTGGTCTGTATCCTGCATCGATGGCGTTGGATTGTTCCCCTATGGCATTGGCATTGGCTTGAAGCATCTTAATGTTTTCAAAGATCTCAAACTCGACATGCTTAGGTTCTTGGAAATAGTTTCTTTTCAGATCCTTCGCAGGCAATCCGCTCAGAAGCTGCAAAGTCATTTCGCTTCTAGATAATTCCAGCTTGGTATTGGCGATAGTGTAATTATTGCTGTCGAATTCTGCCTGTAGTTTATCCACCTCTTCATGCGTAGAGAGGCCTGCACTTTTAAACTTTTTTATACGCTTGATCTGTGCCCTCAACTCAGTTGAGCGTTCTTCCAGTGCCTGCAGTGTTGCTTTGAGTTTTTGCAACCCATAATAGTGACGTACGATTTCAAGCGTGATACTTTTCTCAAAAGCACTTTTTTCAAAAAGAGCGGCCTCATGTTCAAAACGTTTGGCATTAAGCAGTGCACTTTTTCTGCCGCCATCATAAAGATCCAGACTGATCGTTGCAAACGCGGAAGAAGTCTCACCCGGAGTGACTACTGTGGTGGGAGAGACATAACTATGACTTGCCCCCACATCCACTGTAGGCCAGTAGGCACTTTTAACCGACTCTACTTCTTTCTGTTTCGCTGTGATACGAATCTCTTTGGCTTTGATCAATCCATTCTCTTTATTCGCATGGTCTATTAATGTTTTCAATCCGTGATCTTGTGCCAATAGATATAAAGGTAAAAACAGCCCCAGTAAAATTTTCATCTATGCCCCTTTCTTTTTAGATGGTAATATCATGTCCAAGAATAGATCTATCTCTTTTTTAATATCGCAAGACTCCAAACGGGAATCGACTACCAAACCTGTAGCAAACAAGGTTAAGGAGGTTACAGAGAGTGATCTGGAATGCTCTATTTCCCCGGAAGCCTTGCCTGCTTCCAAGATCAGATCTAATACCCTCGTAAATTTATCTCTACACTCTTCACTAAAAACCAGCATCGCTTCTGGTTCATGAGAAAGTGAAATAGCAAGAAACTCTTTATAGACCTTAAGATGCTTTCTTGCCAATTCATTTTCAAAAAGAAGATTGAAAAAATGAAATAGTTTTTCTCTTGTGCTGATAGGTTCAGCGATCAATGCCAATAATTTTTTTTCATGATCGGCGATAAAAGT
>AGBJ01000037.1_pt1 | contig 17386 bp, 16 predicted proteins | sample 768721 | NCBI WGS metagenome assembly AGBJ01 (sample SAMN00779238, study PRJNA67915) | hypersaline lake metagenome
TTTACACCAGAATACAGTCCTCATATCAATGAATCAAAACTCTGTGCCACCTGCCATAATCTTGAGACACCCGTCATCGCTACAGACGGAAATCTCACCAACTTTACTTTTCCAGAGCAGGCTGCGTACACCGAATGGGAGTACAGTGACTTCAATGGAACGCAAAGCTGTCAGGATTGCCACATGCCAAAAGCAGAAGGTGGTGTGATCATTTCTACAAAAGGGAATGTAGGAGAGAGATCTCCATTCTTTCAGCATAAATTCCTTGGTGCCAACACCTATATGCTTGAGATCCTCAAGAACAACCGTCAAAAGTTAGGTGTTTTGGCAGATGAAACAAGATTTAATGAGAGCATCACTGATACCAGAGAGTTTCTTAAAGCCGCAGCTGTTGTCGACATTAAAAATACAAGATTTTTAAATGATACTCTTAGCTTTGATGTAAACGTTACTAATAAAAGTGGTCACAAGTTCCCGACAGGTTTTCCATCACGACGTGTCTGGCTGCAGGTGACAGTAAAAAACAGTAATGATGAGATCGTTTTTGAATCAGGTGCCCTGAACAGTGAAGGCCAGATCATCGGTGTGGATGACACGCTAGCAGCTAATGAATATGAACCGCACTATAATAAGATCACTAATGCTTCACAAGTGCAGATCTATGAAACGATCTTACAGGATACAGACGATAAAATGACTTATATACTACTGCATGCACTGCACTATCTTAAAGACAACCGTATATTACCAAAGGGACTTAATAAAGATGATGTGAATTTACCTGAGACTATTAATCCTCATGGGTATGCGGAGACGGACAGTAACTTTATTGGGGGAAGTGATACCATAACGTATGAAATAGCAAATTTGCCAGCTGATAATTATACTGTCACTGCCACATTACACTACCAGACACTCTCTTACGGTTTCGCTCAAGATCTCTACAAAAATGCTGAGTTGCCTGAAGTTTCCTTGATGAAAGCACTTGACGCTAGTACGACAAATCGCTATGAGACGATCTCAACAGATACAGCATCTTCTTCCGAACGGTAAATTATGTAGCGGGATAAACATCCCCGCTGCATGCAAACTATTGATCTTTTTCATAAAATATAATTATTATTTGCTATTATTTCAATATTCAGTTATAATACCCCTATTGAAAGATGATTTAGAGTTTCATCTTTGGCTTGACTTTTATTGCTAACCTTTAGTTTACAGTATCATCCTTTCCGAAAGAACACTCCAATTTAGATTTTAAAAACACTTCAGTAATGATGTGTACACACAAACAAAGGAATAACAATGGCAACATTAGTAAACGGAACAGTAAAATGGTTCAACAGTGAAAAAGGTTTCGGTTTTATCGAACAAGAACAAGGCGGAGATGATGTATTTGTACACTATCGTCAAATAAACAGCAACGGTTACGACCGTGTTTCCCTTAATGATGGTCAAAAGGTAACTTTTGAGATCGGTAAAGGCGAAAAAGGCTTACAGGCTGAAAACGTTACCGGTCTTTAAGACCACTGATGGGCAGAGAGATCTGTCCGTTAGTTAAAGCGTTTCATAAAGAGACCACTTGGTCTCTTTATGAAGCCTTAAAGGAAAATCTATGCAAAGTAGAGAAGCTGTTTTAGAAGCGTTACATGAAGGTAAAAAACTCATTAGTAGTATCACAGGGTTGCAATACACTCTGATCAATAATATATTGCATTCCCGCAATAGTGAAAGAGCTGTCTGGAATGAAAGCGAACTAGGTTTTGACCATCCCCCGTCCTGGCTCAACCTCAATATAATAGAGGAAAAATCTATCAATCCATGATATACAGCAGATTGTAATATCTGCTATCATCCATTCGAAGGCATATGTATTATTTGCTTACATGTGCCTCGTTTTATTATGCTGTAGCAACATCCCATGTGCGGCTTGCATCTTTTTTAACACCATGCCACGTTGCACATCCATTCATACTCATTCCTAAACATAAAGTAACTATTAGAAATATCAAAGATTTTTTCATATGATCATCCTTTTTTCTCGAAATTATATCCAAAGTCAATGGGAATCCTATGACTCAATTTCACCTTCAGAAGATTCCACTTCTTCTTTCACTGGTTTTGCTACCACTTTTGCTAGTATCTCTACATAACATTCTGTTGCACCGGTTGCTTTTACAGCGTCAAGTTCTTTGATAAGTTCTTCAAAATCAACTACTTTTGCTGATTCTGCAGTAGCACCTATTTTACAATCAAAATCCCAGTACATTGTTTTTGCATCTGGAAGTTTCTTCTTTTTTTCACGTTTTACATACTTACGGATCTCATGTTTTATCCCCTCAAGTACACGATCTTCATGTTTTTTCTCATCGGTGAGTTTAAATATTTTCTTCATCTTTTATCCTTCTGATTTATTTCTATTTCTATTTCTACTGTTACTTCTACCCTCTTTGTTTGCATGGGCACTGCTGCTTCGAGGTTTATGACGTGAGTTTTTAGCGCTATTTCCTCGGCTTTTTCCGCCGCCTCTTCCATTTTGTATCGGTTCGGCTTTGATACTAGGATCTGGTCGGAATGCCGGGATCTCCACTTTCGGGATCTCAGACCTCGTAAACTTTTCAATATTTTTAAGCAATTCATGTTCATCTATACATACCAGTGAAACCGCTTCACCGCTCTGGCCTGCACGACCTGTCCTACCTATACGGTGCACATAGTCCTCAGGTACATTGGGCAGTTCATAGTTAACCACATGAGGGAGTTGATCTATGTCTATTCCTCTTGCAGCGATATCTGTGGCAACAAGTACACGAATTTCATTTGCTTTAAAAGCAGCCAATGCTTTTGTTCTCGCACCCTGGCTTTTGTTCCCATGTATAGCTGCAGCGGAAATGCCCGACTCTTCAAGCTGTTTGGTAAGTTTATTGGCACCATGTTTTGTACGTGTAAATACCAAAACCTGTTTCCACTCTTTTGTCTTGATAAGCTGAGAAAGCAACTCTCTCTTTCTTCCTTTATCTACAAAGTGTACCACTTGTTTTATCTGATCGGCAGTCTTGTTTTGACGCGCTACCTCTACCAGTACAGGATCTTTCAGAAGTCCTGATGCCAAAGTTTTTATCTCAGATGAGAAGGTAGCAGAAAAAAGCAGGGTTTGTCTCTTTTGAGGCATGAATTTCATCAGCTTTTTAATATCATGGATGAACCCCATATCAAGCATACGGTCCGCCTCATCAAGAATGAGACACTCAAGGGCTGAAAAGTCAATGCCTTTTTGTCCTGCGATATCAAGCAGTCTTCCTGGCGTAGCGATGACGATATCCACCCCTTTACGCAGAGTTGCCAGTTGAGGATTGATACCAACCCCTCCAAAGATAACCGTAGACGTATAAGGCATATGTCTACCATATGTCTTTATGCTTTCTGCTACCTGTGCAGCAAGTTCACGTGTAGGGGTAAGTACCAAAGCACGGATCTGCTTTTTTTGCATCTTTGGTTTTGTTTGTGAAAGTTTTTCTAGTAAAGGTAGGGTAAAACCTGCTGTTTTCCCCGTACCCGTTTGTGCTGCAGCCAGTACATCTTTTCCTTCTATAACCACAGGAATAGCTTGTTGCTGTATAGGTGTAGGCTTAGTATAGCCCTGCTCTTTGATCGCTTTTAATAGAGGTTCAGATAACCCCAGGTTTGTAAATGACATTTGTGTATACCTTAATGAACGAGCCTACCATCTATAGATATTGAGGTCGGTCTTAGGCTAAGTTAGTTGTTTTAATTTTTTTGTAGTACCCCAAGGGCATTATTCCCATAGTCAGGGTAAATAGAAGTCGTTGACCGATGTACGCTTAAATTGTGTGCTATTATAGCATAATTTTACAGTCAACATCGTTTTATTGATGATAACAGGCTATATTGAAGCATCTATATACAATTATTAGTTTATTTGATACAATATAATATTATGAAACAATAAGGAGCCAGCTATGGCAGATGAAGATTTTATGAGACTTGAAAAAATTATCTATGACAATGACTTAGCGGCATTTAAACAAGAATTTGAAAATGGCATAGATATGGACCTTCAAAATGAATACGGATGGACCCCGCTTCATATTGCCATCAGGCGTGGCAGAAAAGACATGGTTGAGTATCTTTGGGAACAAGGAGCAGACATTAATAAAGTGGATAATGTAGGGTGGACACCACTTATGGAAGCAGTGATGGATGACATGCCTGAAATTTGTGCCTTTCTTATAGAAAAAGGCGCTGATGTTACCATTGCAAATGAAAGAGGAGGCACAGCAGCGATGCTTGTGCAAAAATTCGGACGTGACTCCATGGCAAAATATTTCCAGTAGTATCGTCCAATGTCACAGAGTCATACCCATCAGCATGAAATAAACAACTATAATCGTTCTTTTGCTATCGGTATTGTACTCAATGTTATTTTTGTCATCATTGAAGTAAGTTATGGACTGGTTGCTGACTCCCTGGCACTTATAGCCGATGCGGGGCATAACCTCAGTGATGTCATGAGCCTTGTGCTCGCATGGGGCGCAAGCTATCTGGCAACCAAACACCCTACCCGTAAACGGACCTACGGGCTGAGGAAAGTAACCATCATGGCGTCTTTGGTCTCTTCCGTTCTACTTCTTGTGGCATTGGGCGGTATTGCCTGGGAATCCATAGAGAGACTCTTTTCACCCAAACCTGTAGATGGTGTGATCATCATTATCGTGGCTGCGATCGGAGTGGTTATCAATACCGCTACGGCCTTACTGTTTGTAAAAGGTCAAAAACATGATCTTAATCTCCGTGCAGCCTATTTGCATATGGCGGCTGATGCAGCCATCTCTTTTGGTGTTGTCATTGCAGGGTTAGCCATTATGATAACCGGTTGGCCCTGGCTGGATCCTGTGATCAGTCTTTTTATCGTTGTCGTTATTTTGATGAGCACTTGGAGGCTGCTTCGAGATTCTATTGATCTCTCCATTGATGCGGTCCCACAAGAGATAAATGTCCTTGATATCCAAAACTATCTCAAGAATCTAAAGAATGTCTCAGAGATACATGACCTGCATGTTTGGGCACTCAGTACCACAGAAACCGCTTTAACCGTACATCTCGTAACTTCAAATGAATGCATAGACAACCGCTTTTTGCAAGAGATCGAAGCATATCTTCATCATCATTTCAATATTACACATACGACGATCCAATTAGAGAACGATGATGGTGACTATACCTGTGTATTAGATCGGGATGGGTGCAAGTTTTAATGACAGGAGATCATCCTTTAAGCAGCGTTTGAAGGCGCTGCTTGGTTTTTTGTTATACTATAAAAGATAATACACACTAAGGGTTCCAATGGGCAGCGAAGTAAGTGATAGAGAATTTACAGAACAAGATTTTAAAGCCTTTCAGAAAGCATTATTGAATGAAAATGCCTATCTAAAAACACTCTTTGAAAAAGGCTCAGATCTTTTTTCAAACGAGTTCCGTCTAGGCTATGAGTTGGAGGTGTGTATCCTTACCGATGACAATCGTCCCAACCCTATAAACAAGGAGATACTTGATGCGTTAAGCTCCCCTCTTTTTACCAATGAGCTTGCAAAATATGATCTGGAGATCAATGGAAATGTTTTTGAACTTCATGATAATGTGCCTGAAAAGTTAGAAAGTGACCTCCTTTCACTTTGGGAACAAGCAAAAGAATCTGCTAAGCATTTTGATGCAAAATTGGGACTTTTTGGTGTACTTCCCAGTCTAAAACGTGAACACTTTAACAAAGAGTTATACCAGTCAGATATGCATAGATATACGCTGGTATCACAACGGATCAAAGAGTTACGACATGAGCCTGTAAAAATTTTGTTTCACGGAGAAGATGAAGTCTCTCTGCAAAAAGATGATGTGATGTTTGAAGCACTGGGGACCTCTTTGCAGATCCATCTTCAAGTTCCTTTTGAGGAAGCCGTTGAGTACTATCATGCTGCACTGCTGACATCTGTTGTACTGCTTGGGTTTGCCGCAAATTCTCCTTTGGTCTTAGGTAAAAGAGCCTGGCATGAGTCACGTATCGCCATCTTTGAGCAGTCTGTAGATACAAGGGACAAACGCAGGAGAGAACATGGGGATGAAAAAAGAGTTCATTTTGCACATGGTTACATAGACTCCTGGCTGGATCTCTTTGAACAGAACAAAGCATTTAAAATCATTTTTGCAGATGTCAAGGAGACACCTGAGAGCGATCTGCATCATTTTAACCTTCATAATGGGACAATATGGCGGTGGATCCGTCCTATTTTGGGAAAGGATAAAGAAAGGAAACATACACTGAGACTTGAACTGCGTGCACTCCCGTCTGGACCAACCCTCATAGACACACAGGCAAATATATGGTTCTTCATCGGTCTGATACAAGGTTTGGTAGTATCAAAGGTCGACCTTAGAAACGTGCCGTTTGAAACATTGAAAAATGATTTTTATGCGGTAGCCAAAACAGGGTTGGAAACTGAATTCCATGAACCGATACACGCTAAAAAAGTATCTTTGAAGGAGTGGATCCTCACTGAAGGGCTGAGACTAACAAAAATCGGCCTTGACGCTTTTGACATAGAGCATGCCGAAAAGTTCCTCGATATCATTGAGCAGAGAACTAACACAGGACAAAATGGTGCTGCATGGCAACTTTCACATTTTAAAAAGTATCATAGTATCCCTAAACTGATGAAGGATTACATGAACCATGCTGAACAAAATATTCCCGTACACAAGTGGAGCCTTTAAATGAATAATTTAACCATACGACACGATATTCCGGATGCTTTTTTGGACATCTCTTATCGTGATATCCAAAAAGTATTTGACACCCCCACATTGGTGCATTTAAAAGGTGAGAAGAGTCCTGCACTCTTTATATCTATATTGCTTCACGGAAATGAATTTAGCGGCCTGATGATCATGCAGGAAATACTCAAAAAATACAAAGAGACACAGGGCTATGCACTTCCCAGATCGATCTGGCTCTTTATTGGGAATGTTAGAGCAGCATCACAGGGACTTCGAAGGCTTGACCATGAACTTGACTTTAACCGAGCCTGGCCGGGAACGACCGAACCGGATGCACCCACATCAAAACTTATTTCTGAAGTCATGGAGAAGATCACAGAAGATGCACTTTTTACGGCGATCGACTTGCATAACAATACAGGGAAAAACCCTCCCTATGGCTGTATCTCCGTAGTTAATGAAAAGAACAAGTACCTAAGCAGTTTTTTCAACCATATCGCGATGGTGTTTCATACCCCCAAAGGGGTTTCGACCATGGCATTTGATGATATCTGCCCCGCCATTACACTGGAGTGTTCTACTCCTGGAAACCAGATTGGCATCGAGAAGGCCGTGGCGCTTATCGATGACCTGATGCATATGGATCATTTCCCGGACAAGCCTTTGCCTTCCCATGATCTGCAGCTGGTGAAGAACAGTGCAGTGCTGAAGATCGCTGAAAACGTGAATTTCGGATTTGAAAATGAAGATGGGGACTTTGATCTCACGCTGGTAGAGAATTTTGACCGTCATAATTTTACCAGACTTGAAAGCTCTGAAGTCTTTGCGCATACGACTCTGGATAAGCCTATTATCGCCAGGTTAGAAGACGGTACAGATGTCACTGAAGCACTGATCCGTAATCATGGCGGTGCCATCTCCCTCAAAAAACCCCTGATGCCTGCAATGATCACGCTGGATAAGAGAATAATCGCACAGGATTGTCTCTGTTATCTTTTAGAGGATCATCATTAATGTAGTTTTGTAAAAAACAAAGTTATTTGATATACTGAAACTATGTGGTATGTACACTCGAACCTGCGCTATAAATGAAAAATGTTCAAATCAAAGGGTATCCCATGAAACCATTGGATAAAAAAGCATCTGCTATAAAAGCATCGGATCTATTTGTGAAAGCATTGGAAAATGAGGGGATTGAATATATCTTTGGCATCCCCGGAGAAGAAAACCTCGACCTGTTGAATTCTTTAAAAAGTTCCAACATTAAACTCATCTTGACACGCCATGAACAGGGAGCCGGTTTTATGGCTGCTACCTATGGACGGCTTACGGGTAAGGTCGGCGTGTGCATGTCAACCCTCGGACCGGGTGCTACCAACCTCGTCACCCCTGCTGCCTATGCCAATCTTGGGGGAATGCCTATGCTGATGATCACCGGACAAAAACCGATCAAAAAAAGCAAACAGGGTCGTTTCCAGATCATCCATACCGTTCAAATGATGAGACCCCTGACCAAATACACTAAAACGGTCCAAAACGGGAACAACATTCCCTCCATGGTACGCGAAAGCTTCAAGTTGGCCCAGGAAGAGCGCCCCGGTGCAGTCCACATCGAACTTCCTGAAGATATCGCCAGAGAAGAATGTGACACCGATATTTTTGACGTACAGAGTATACGCTACCCTGTACCTTCCAAGGAGAGCATTGCTGAAGCTTTAGAGATGATCCAAAGTGCAAAACGACCGCTTATCCTCATAGGTGCCAGTGCGAACAGGAAACGGATCAGAGCTTCTTTAACAGCATTTATAGACAGATCAGGTATTCCCTTTTTCTCTACACAAATGGGGAAAGGTGTCATCAATGAGTTTCACCCTTTATGTCTGGGCACTGCTGCACTATCAGAGAATGATTACCTGCATTGTGCCATCGACAGGGCTGACCTGATCATTAACATCGGTCATGACGTCATTGAAAAACCGCCATTTTTTATGCAAAAAGGCGGGACGAAGGTGATACATATCAACTTTGGCAGTTCAAACGTGGATGCCACCTATTTCCCTCAGATGGACCTGGTCGGTGATATCGCCAGTACGGTCACTGCATTTACAGAAAACCTTACCGTACCTGATACCTGGGACTTTGAATACTACAAACGGGTCATTGATGAAACACAATCGCATATCACCAAATATTTTAAAGATAACCGTTTCCCCATCTTGCCGCAACGTGCGGTTAAATGTATTCGTGATCTTATGCCTAAAAACGGTATTGTTACATTAGACAATGGCATATACAAAATCTGGTTTGCACGTAACTATAAATGTTATGAACCCAACACACTGCTCTTGGATAATGCACTGGCCACTATGGGGGCGGGACTGCCCTCTGCCATAGCAGCCAAACTGGTGTATCCTGAAAAAAAGGTGCTGAGCGTGTGTGGTGACGGCGGCTTTATGATGAATTCCCAGGAGCTTGAAACAGCAGTGCGTTTAGGCCTGGATCTCGTTGTCATTATTTTAAATGACAGTGCTTACGGAATGATCAAGTGGAAACAAGAAGGTATGGGGTTTGATAATTTTGGTTTGGAGTATAACAACCCGGACTTTATCAAATATGCCGAGTCCTATGGAGCTTTCGGTCACCGGGCAGATTCTACTGAAAACTTTATTGAAATTTTAGATAAAGTGTTGAACTCAAAAGGGGTTCATATTATTGATCTGGCTGTGGATTATTCGATGAACCATGCCATCTTGACCGAACTGTTGAAAAACAAAGCGTGTCTGGTATAAACCTTTAGCTTATACAGAGAATTTAATTTAAATTGGGAGAATTATTATGAATACTATTACTGTTACATCACCTTATGATGGGCATCATTTACAAGATCTTACACTGATGAGCAAGCAAGATGTTGATACGGCACTGGACCTTGCACGAGATGTCTATGAAGACCAAAGCAAATGGCTTCCTAAGTATGAACGTGTTGCTATTTTGGAAAGAACGGTTGAGATCATGTCATCACGGATCGAAGAGTTAACGATGATAGCTGCGAAGGAAGGAGGGAAACCCTATATGGATTCAAAGGTCGAAGTAGAACGTGCTATTAACGGAGTCAAACTTGCCATAGAACACATGGGAGCGTTTGAAGGTAAAGAGATAGCCATGGGACATACGAAAAGTTCTGCAAACCGCATAGCCTATACGATGAAAGAGCCTATCGGTGTGGTAGCGGCTATTTCTGCTTTCAACCATCCGTTAAACCTCTGTGTACACCAAACGGTACCTGCCATCGCAGTGGGCTCACCGGTGATCATCAAGCCTTCCCTGCTGACACCTATGTCTACGTTAACCTTTGTAGATATTTTATATGAAGCAGGTCTGCCTAAAGCATGGTGTCAGGTCATCATAGGTGAAATACCAGAAAGTGAATACCTGGCAACCCATGATAAAATAGACTACTTGACCTTTATCGGTTCAGCACCGGTAGGCTGGTATTTAAACTCGAAAGTCTCCCCGGGTACACGTGTCGGACTTGAACATGGAGGTGTTGCACCTGTGATCGTAGAACCGGATGCAGACCTGGAAGAGCTCATTCCTGCCTTGGCCAAAGGTGCTTTTTACCATGCAGGACAGGTGTGTGTCTCGGTGCAGCGTATCTATGTACATGAAAGTATCGTTGAGGAAGTGACCGAACGTCTGAGTACTGCTGCACAAAAGATGGTGGTGGGTGATCCACTCGATCCGAAGACGGAGATCGGACCGATCATCAGCCATAGTGAAGTAGACCGTATAGATACTTGGGTAAAAGAAGCTGTAGATGGCGGTGCGACATTAGTATGCGGTGGTGAAAAAATAGGAGAGAGTTGTTATGCTGCAACGATCCTGCTTGATCCTCCGAAAGATGCCAAAGTAAGTACGAAAGAGGTTTTTGGACCGGTTGCATGCATCTACAGTTATAAAGATGTCGAAGATGCTTTTGATGCAGCCAACAGCCTGGAAGTCTCATTTCAAGCTTCCGTATTCACTAAAAATATAGATATGGCGCTTCACGCGGTGAGACGTCTGAACGGAACGACGGTGATCGTCAATGACCATACAGCGTTCAGGGTGGACTGGATGCCGTTTGGCGGAGCCAAAGCTTCAGGACTTGGTCTGGGAGGTATTCCCTACTCCATGGAAGAGATGAGCAAAGACAAACTCATGGTCATCAAGTCAAACGTACTGCAGTAAAAATTTCAAACGTTCCCCAGGGAGCTCTTTCTCTTTAAGAGTTCCCGCCCCCCCTGAGATAGATTTATCTATTTCATGCTAAACTTCCGTGACTATTTCATAATGTCCTCATCGCTTAACTGGATAAAGCAGGGCCCTCCTAAGGCCTAGCTCGAGGTTCGAGTCCTCGTGGGGATACCACCTATCATCTTTCTAAATCATAACTTTATCAACATAATTAGTGGAAAGTATGACAATCTGACATGTTATTTGCCATAAGTTAAAAAATATATTATCATTAGACATCTCTATGCTAAGGAGCAAAAGGTGGATGGTATGATAAAAGTGATGTATACGGTCATGTGTAAAAATGATGTCAATAAAGAACTAAGTCTGACTGATATACTGGAAAATGAAAAAGTGCAAAGGGCCATAAAAAGTGAGTTTGCCAAAGGGCTGAGAAACCTTGCACTCTCACATAAAGATGAAACAGATGTTTTTTTGAAAACAAAAAAAGAAGTGTTTGAGTTTACAACCAGTAAAAATGACTTTGCAGACCTCGTAGAACTCGCTGAAGAGGATGCGCGCAAGCACAAACGTCTCAAAAAAGAGTGTGATGGAGTAGAATTAGTTGACATTTTAACCATCGATTAGAGACAAAGGCTGTTTTTTCATGTTATACTTAGTCAAAATAAAGAATGATAAAAGACTATGGCAAAGAAAAAGAAAAAATACCTTATAAAACTAAACAATAAAATACGAAACTATTTTAATGGACTGCCTTTTGATGAAGGCGTGGATACACTGGATGAAGATAAACTCATAGAGCTTATTATGCTGCTCGAACTCACCCTTCCCTCACATTCAAAAGAAGATATGGTACGTGCACTCAGGCGTATATGGAGCGAAGGTGAAGCCAAATCGAGGGAAATGATAGTTTCTTACCTCACACAAAGCTATAAAGCCATACCTTATAGTGGGAACATCAACAAACGTCCTATGGATAAAGTAGAAAAGATCCTTCAAATTTTAGGTGACACACCCTATAGTAAACATGAGGAAAACCTGCTTCTTGAATCATTTATAGACGTTAAGAGCAGTAAGATCACGGAAGAGAAAGTCCACAATAAACTTGCCTACATACGTATGAAAGAAAAGCTCCATACCCTCGAAAAATCTTTGGACGTAGTCTTTAACTCTCTGAATGAAATGGAGTTTTACCATAGCTTCACTTTAACACTCAGTAGATTCGACTTCAATAAACTGCTTCTATGCACTACCAAGCCCCTGCCTATGGATGAACTCTTGAATTTGAACGATGAAGAGGTCATCACCAGGCTTCAAGAGATAAAAGAGAAAACCATAGAAGATAAAACAGCAGAAATTGAACATTTTCTCAGCCATGTAACAAAGGCCAAACACCCCTACCTTACGGAAGAGGATATCAATGCTTCCCTTCGAAGCATGCCTCCAGAGTCATTACTGTTTCATGCGCCCATTGCGTTTAATACATTGGAAAAGATCTTCACTGATATCAGTGACAAATATGAGGTCTTTGAAAGTACCGACCACATCATGATTGAAAAAGAAAAAAATCATGATCTCTTTGGTACTACACTCTATTATATGACATCTGTTTCGTATGAAAAACCTTTCATTTACAATCTGATATGGAGAGGGGAAGAGCCTCCGGTCAAAGAAGATATCAATAGAGTAAATGATGACCTGCTTGAACACTTCAAAGTTGCTATAGAGGATGTCCTCTATGAAATGCATGAGGAATGTATTAAACTCGATATAGAAGAAGAAACACTGTATGAGTTCATCGTACGTTTTGTTGAACCCCAGATACGATCTTCCGGGGTACTGAAATTTAAAGAAAAAAGTAAACGGCGTATACTCTTTCACTTTGGTGAATACATCAGGCCCCTGCTTGAGAAACAGAAACGTGAAGAGTTACTGGCCAAAACGATTCGTGACTTTAAAAACCTTTTCCCTCTTGCACGGGAACTTAAACGGAAGATCGTCTTTCATGTCGGACCAACCAATTCCGGGAAAACGTATGCTGCACTTAAAACATTAGAAACTGCAACAACAGGTTACTATCTCGCACCACTGAGACTTCTAGCACTTGAAGGGTATGAAAATCTTAAAAGTGCCGGTGTGGGTGTTTCTCTTATCACCGGGGAGGAAGAGATCATAGATGAAGAATCTACGCATATCTCTTCTACTATAGAGATGATGAATGCTTCTGTAGATGTCGATGTATGTGTGATAGATGAGATCCAAATGATCAGCGACAGAGACAGAGGCTGGGCCTGGGCAAATGCACTTATGGGTGTACCTGCGAGAAAAGTCATACTCACAGGTTCCAGCAATGCACTGAACGCTGTAGAAGAACTCTGTGACTATTTGGGAGAAGAGCTGGAAGTCATCCATTTTGAACGTAAAAATGAACTGGTAATGTTGAAAAAACCCACCTCTCTAAAACAGATAAAACCGCAAACTGCACTTGTGGCATTTTCCAGACGTGATGTGCTTTCACTCAAGCAGCAACTCAGCGAAAAATACTCTGTCTCTGTGGTCTATGGTAACCTCTCTCCGGAAGTCAGACGAGAAGAAGCCAGACGTTTTAGAGAAGGTGAAAGCCAGATCCTTGTTGCCACAGATGCCATAGCCATGGGGCTGAACCTTCCCATCAAAACCCTGCTCTTCTCCAAAGACAACAAATTTGACGGCTTACGCAGACGTGAACTTCTTCCGACAGAAGTACAGCAGATATCCGGTCGGGCAGGACGTTACGGCTTTGAAGAAAAAGGATATGTAGGCACTTTGGATGAAAATGCATTGACTACCATCACTTCTGCATTTCACTCTCCACTCTCTGACATACACCTTCCTGTCGCTGTCATGGCAAGTTTAGAGCACGTGATGCTCATAGGCGAGATCCTTGAAACAGATAATATTCTGGATATCCTTGCTTTTTTTGCAGAAAATATGGAGTTTGAAGGTCCTTTTATCGCAGCAAATATTGACTCTATGCTTGAGATAGCCGCTATCGTCAGTGAATACGATCTAGACCTGAAAACACGCTTTTATCTCTCCTGTGCACCGGCTAGTATCTCCTCGCCCTATATAGAATCGGTATTTCACCGATACATCCGCCAAATTGAAGCAGGAGGAAAGGTACTCTATATCCCTCCCCGTGACCTTCCTGCTTTCGCACAGACCAATGATATGTTGCTGAATGCTGAAGACAGAGTGAGAGAGATATCACTCTATCTGTGGCTCTCCTTCAAGTTTCCGGATATTTTTCAGGACACAGACAAAGCTATCGCAGCCAGAGTAAGATTGAACCATTTCATCGAAAACTCCCTTAGACAAGGACACTTTACCAAAAAATGTCGAAGATGCGGGAAAGTGTTAGACTTTTCTTACAGGTTTTCCATTTGTGACCAGTGTCATGGTCAAAATAAAAGAGGATCAGGGTCCTCAACTTATGGAGGATATAAAAAAGGACGCAGAAGAAGGTAGACGAATCCTCTTTATCGTATATGCATTCTTTCTCTATGCTATAATGATGTAAATATACTGGTCCATGCAAACTCCATAGAAAAATGCTTTTGTACATCGTAGATAGCAGCATATCTCAAATCAAAACAGAAAGACCAACAAACTAAAAAGGTACTGACCAATGGCAGACAGATTCACAGTGAAAGACCACAGCAAACTTCTGGAGTTTCTTTTTGAAAATCTTAAAGGGTGGTCCAAAAAAACTATTAAACAACGTTTGCAGGGTTCAAGTGTTACAGTCAATGGTAAGATCATCACTAAGCATGATTTTGCCTTACACTCAAACGATGTAGTTGAAATAGGTGGCATCAAAAAAGCTTCATCACAAGCACAGACCGTACAAAAATTAGAGATCCTCTATCAGGATAAATATATAATAGCGATCGATAAACCCGCCGGTCTTTTATCGGTCGGAACTGCCACGGAAACTAAACAACATGCCCTTGCCATACTGAGAAATCAACTCTCACGCGGGAAAAACCAAGTGAAACTATGGCCTGTACACAGACTCGATAGAGACACTTCGGGTGTTTTACTGTTTGCAACTTCTAAAGCAATGAGAGAAGCGGTGATGGATCACTGGAACAACTCTGAAAAAGTCTATCTGGGTATTGTTGAAGGATGTCCGAAAGAGACCAAAGGGACCATTGATCAGCCTTTGAGACAGGATGAAAAAATATACCGTATGCATGTAGGAAAACATCCTGATGCAAAACATGCCGTAACACATTATATGGTGAAACAGACCACAACGGAGAGCACCTTGTTGGAAGTCACCCTCGAAACAGGCAGGCAGCATCAGATACGTGCCCATTTAGCCTGGCTTGGACACAGTATCATTGGTGATGAGCGTTATGGAACCAAGGGAGACAGAATGGGTCTGCATGCAAAAAGTCTGACGATCATCCATCCTGTCACTAAAAAACCTATGCGGTTTGAAAGTGATGCTCCTAGAGATCTTTATGCACTATTGCATAAATGCGCTTTATTGAATCATGACAATTGATATTGGATTGTGGTATACTTGAGAATATCTCTATATTTAGAAATTGTAGTGCCTTGAGTGTCTTGCTCTCGTAGCCTAGAATATTAAAGCCTTAATTTGGCAGACAGGAGGTCTTATGAACGTTAAGATTATGACGCTTATTGCTCTTATTGTTCTTGTTATTTTATTTATTGTTCAAAATGTCGCTGTAGTCGAGATTACATTTCTTTTTTGGTCTCTTCAGATGTCTCGTGCCTTACTTATTTTTTTTCTGCTTGCGATCGGTATGCTTATAGGTTGGCTTTTGCATGCTCACTTTAAAGGTAAATGATACTCTTATCGCATTGCAATACCTGTAGCTAAGTCATCATAATGAGCCTCTGATCCAGATTCTTTCAGAGCACGTGAACAACTTTCCTAAGAAGGTACAGACCATAGGTTCAATACCGTCGCAATTTTGATATAATATCAGCAAACATCATATAAAAGTTAACTATAACTACTCTATAGATTTGAAAGGAAACAGTATCAAATCATTTGAAAAACTAAATTTACATCCCGATATTTTAAAAGCTATCAAGCAGGCAAACTATGAACAGACCACTGCCATACAAAATAAGGTGATACCACTGGCACTCAAAGGGGTAGATGTACTGGGCGCATCAAAGTCCGGGACAGGGAAAACAGCTGCCTATGTACTTCCCCTACTGAATAAACTGCAAAAAATAGTTAAAAAAGACCAGAAAGTGTTAAGAGCCCTGATCATTGTACCTACCATTGAGCTTGTAGATCAGGTTTCCAGAACGATCAATGATCTCAGCAAATACCTGGATATTAAAAATGTAAAAATACAAGGGGGTGTCCCCAAAAGTACCCAACTTTCCCGTCTTTCTCAAGGTGCAGATATCGTGGTGGCAACGCCAGGACGTTTACAAAGTTTTATAGAAGACAAAAAGATCAACCTGGAACACATCAATACTGTCATACTCGATGAAGCAGACACCATGTTGGAACTTGGCTTTTTGGATGAAATAAAAAGCATACTGAAACACTGCAAACAGCCAAGACAAATGATGATGTTTTCTGCAACCATTTCTCAAAACATCAAAAAACTTGGGAAAGAGTTCATGCGCGATGCTGCTATCGTTGAAGTGAGCCAAAGACGGGATGTGGTAGATTTCATCGCACATCGTGCCTATAAAGTGGACAAAAAAAGAAAAGAGGAGCTGGTGGTAAAACTCATTGAGGATATGCATATGGAACAGGTACTTTTGTTTGCCAGTACCAAAGCGTCTGCTAACAACATCTATGAATACCTCAAAAGCCATCACATACGTACCTCTATTATACATGGAGACCTCACCAGAGGTGCCAGAGCAAAATCTTTGGCACTCTTAAAGAGTGGAAAAACGCAAGTATTAGTCGCTACAGATATCGCAGCACGCGGAATAGACATTAAAGAACTTGCTATGGTCATTAACTATGATATGCCTGAAGGTACAGATGATTTTACCCATCGGGTAGGAAGAACCGGTAGAGCCAATCATAAAGGTGCGGTTATCTCTATATTAACTACCAATGATTATAATGTTTTTTCAAAAATGGAACGAGACTTAAAGCTCAACATAAAAAGAGAGACCTATCCGGGATTTGATCTGACAGACAAACAACCCAGACAAAAGCAGCCAAAGAAAAAATCACTTGTCGAGAGAAAAGGCGGGTTTGACTACCATAAACAGAAAATACAAAAGAGAAGAGGACAAAACAAGTCAGCTCCGGCAAAGAAAAAGCCCACAGGACGCAAAAAGTAAGCCCTCCTTGAAAAGGCAC
>AGBJ01000038.1_pt1 | contig 17151 bp, 20 predicted proteins | sample 768721 | NCBI WGS metagenome assembly AGBJ01 (sample SAMN00779238, study PRJNA67915) | hypersaline lake metagenome
GTGCGGATGATCTTCGCACCCATTTGTTTTGCATAGATCTCATACATCGCAAAGGTAACTGCTGACATAAGAACAGAAGAATCTTCATCCAAAAGGGCACGGGAAATGAACTCCAGCACCTGGTCTGAACCTGCCCCGATGATAATGTTCTTCTCTTTCACATCATATTTTGCAGCAAGTACTTCTTTCAGTTTAAACATACTGTCATCAGGGTAAAGGTGTGCTTTGTGTGCATTCTCTATTATCACTTGTGCAACAGCAGGGCTGGTACCTATAGGATTTTCATTAGAAGCCAACTTCACGACATCTTTAGGCGCAATACCATATTCACGTACGACAAGTTCTATGGGTTTTCCCGCTTCATAGGTTTTAATGTTCTCTAATACTTTATTAAATCTCATTGCTGTTTTTCTCCACTTTTACTGACTGTTCTTTTAAATGTCATCTATCTCTTTCACATACGAACCTAATATTTTGATCTCATCTTGGTGTTTTTCTAAAATAGGTTTAATATGTGCATCATCTTTATGTCCATTGAATTCTATGAAAAAGAGTGATTCACCCTCTACAATATGTGATTTTATTTTTGTCAAATTCACCTTGGCTGTTTCAAAATCATTCAAAAAGTCTACCAGTGCACCCGGTGTATTCGAAAGTCTGACAAGCAGGGAGGTTTTATCGTTTCCTGATGCTGCATTTTCAAAGTCGGAGATGATAAAAAAACGTGTTCTGTTGTTACTGTCATCTTCTACATTGTTAAAGCGTATCGGCAAGTTATTTAACTTTGCCGCTACTGCCGGACAGAGTGCGGCAGCTGTTTCATCTTTCAGGGCAAGCTTCGCTGCTTTGACTGTAGACTCAACAGGGATGTGTTCGACTTCATCCATTCCCATATCTTGTAAAAACTTACGGCACTGTCCAAAAGCGATATCCTTGGAATAAATTTTTGTGATCTTTGAAATATCATCATTCACAGTAGCAAATGCCAAATGCACATCTATGCACACTTCGGCAATAATTTTAAGATCATATTCATCCAGACAATTGATCGTATCACTCACGATCCCATTGCTGGAATTTTCAATAGGAATCACCCCAAATTTTGCGGTGCCTCTTTTTACTTCACGGAAAATACCCTGTATAGAGCTCATAGGCAAGTAGGCACTCATAGCTCCAAACTTACTCTCAGCTGCTTGATGCGTAAAGCTTGCTTCTGGTCCCAGGTAAGCTATCCCTTCAGGAAGCTCCAGGTTTCTAGCCACGGCAAACAACTCTAAAAAAAGTGCGTCTATCGCCTCATCTGTGAGCTTTCCTTCGTTTTGACTTTTGAGACGGTTTAAAATTGCCTGTTCTCTCTCCGGACGGTAAATAGGGGCACCTGTGGTATTTTTAAGTTCACCGACTTGATGCACCAGTTCCATACGTTCGTTGTAGAGTTTAAGCAGTGTATCGTCAATGCTATCTATTTTTACTCTTAACTCATCTAACGTCATATTTTACCCTTATTTTTTTACTTACTGTTCTAAATACTCAAGTTCCAAACGTACCTGATCTTCATAAGTTTCACGTTGACGTATCAGCCTGTCTTTCCCGCCTTGCAATGCTACTTCTGCACACTTTGCACGCGTATTGTAGTTACTTGCCATCGTAAACCCATAGGCTCCTGCAGAGTGTACCGCAATGAGATCATTATGCTCAAGCGGGGGCAAAGGTACATTTTTACCAAAGAAGTCACCACTTTCACACACAGGGCCTACGACATCTGCCGGTGTTTTTTCACCTTCGACCATCACTGCTTCAATTTTATGATACGCGTTGTAGAGGCTTGGACGTATCAGGTCATTCATCCCACCGTCAACAATAACAAAACGTTTTCCATCATTCACTTTTTCATACAATACTTTCGTGAAAAATGCGCCTGCGTTGGCAACCATATAGCGGCCAGGTTCACACAGCAATGTCACATCCAACCCTTTAGTCGCTTCAAATATAGCCTGCGTATAGGTCTCAGGAGGAATGGTCACTTCATCATCATAGACTACTCCTATGCCGCCCCCAACATCAAAAAACTTTATATCTATCTTAATGGCTTTGAGTGAGCAGACCAGATCTGCTACAATACCGCATGCCTCTCGGATCGGTTCGATCTTTGTGAGCTGCGAACCGATGTGAAAGTGAATACCTACAGGATTTAAAAACTCCGACTTATTGGCGTAGATATACATACGTTTTGCCATATCTATCTCCACACCAAATTTATTTTCATGTAGTCCCGTTGAAATGTACGGATGGGTTTGGGGATCGATGTTCGGGTTGACACGGATAGAAATACGTGCTTCTTTGCCTAACTCTTTCGCTACCATCTCCACACGCTTCATCTCAGCTTCACTCTCTAAGTTAAGCAGTAAAATATCTTGTTCCAGTGCTTCGCGTATCTCGTCATCACGTTTGCCTACACCAGAAAAAATGATCTTATATTTATCGACACCTGCAGTCAGTGCACGTTTGACTTCACCTATACTCACACAGTCAGCACCAGCACCAAGCTTAGCCAAATGTGAAATAACAGAAAGGTTCGAGTTTGCTTTGACTGCATAATTGATGAGTGATTTTTTACCTGCAAAAGCATCTTTAAGCGTGGTATATCTATTTTCTATATAATCAAAATCATACATATACAAAGGCGTACCGTATTTATTTGCCAATGCTTTATAATCAATATTCATTTTTCACTATCCTATGCTGCTCTGTCATTTGAGTCTATTTTAGGGTGATTTTATCTAAAAGTTGATTAAAAGGTAGATGTAAAGTGTGTATCTCGCCTCAGACGAGGCTTTTCTGATCTGTAAAATATATATACACAGCAGCACCCAGTAAAAGCACTACCGGCAATATCATCGTCAATTCAGGTAGCAACACCCCGTTCAAGCCTATCTGACTCAAGCCATACAGTGCACCCCAGATCATAAATGTTACACCCAAAGCCAAGGCAACTACCGCACCGATATTCATCATTCTTGCATGAAATGGCAGTTTAAAGAACAATATAAGCAATAAAGCCATCGAAGAAAGTGGCATCACTACTTTATCATAGAGTATCGCTCTTATTTTGTCTGAATTAAGATTTTGTTTCTGTAGCAGTTTCCATGTATGATACGCATCCAGAATATTTAAAGATTTTCCTGCATAAAGCGATTCAATGATCTTGGGTTTATAGCCCTCTAATGTTTCTATGCGCTCTTTATGCTCTATCGTGTATCGCTTCAATTCATCATTTTCATAGATATGTGTTTTTAATGTAGCATCATGTGCAGTCCATTTCTTCCCGTCAAAAGTCGCTACAGGCGCATTGATCGTATAGAGGATCTGATGCCCCTTGACCTTAAAAATAGTGATATCTGTTATCTTTTTTTCTATAGGGTGCAGCTTGGTAATATACACAAAAGTGTCATTATATTTAAAAAAGAGATCATCCACTGCATTAGGCCCCAGTTCATTATCAACGATCAAAGAGGCTTTGTCTTTGGCATAAGAAAACTCTGTACTGTTCAATGCCACAAAAATAAGGTACGTGACAAATGCTACCATGACCAATGGGGTAAAAAGTGTTTTTTTGTCATAGCCGAACGCATGAAAAGCACCCATCGTGTTATTTTTGACCAATGCAAGTTTTGTCATGATCAGTGCAAACACAATGGCCAGCGGGTAAAGCAAGCCCAGAGCCATTTCCCACATGTAAAAAATATAAAGTATTTTATAACTTGACGCTACCTTGAACTCCTGTACATGTTGGAAATAATCAATCGCAGAAAAAGCAAAAGAGAGACCGAACAATACCGCCAGGAAGTTCTTAAGATACCGTTTTGCCAAATAGGTAAAATATAGGGAAGGTTTAAAGAGGTTCATAGACTTAAACCTTCTATAGATTTAAGAGTGTATTTTGATCTGATTTCATTAAGATCTTCTCTGTCTATGACGGTACAGGCTTTTGCAACATGTTCGATCAATTTATCCAATACTGACATTTCATCCTCAGAAAAGTCATGCAGTACATAATCTGCTACCTCTGTTTTATGTACAGGTTTACCCACACCTACCCTGACGCGAAGATACTCTTTGGTGATATGTGTATCTAAAGATTTGAGTCCATTATGGCCGCCATGGCCACCACCTCTTTTAAAACGTACCGCACCGAAAGGCAGATCTATATCGTCATGGATCACAATGATATCTTCAAGTTCTACTTTGAAAAATTGCTTTACAGGCTGTACTGATCTTCCCGAAAGGTTCATAAAGGTAGTAGGTTTTAAAAAAAGTGTATTGGCAGAGCGATAGAGCTTGCCTTGAAAAGAAGTTTTGGAAATGTCACGTGCTTGAAAGTCATCCACCAGTTTGTCGATGACTTTAAAGCCGATATTATGTCGTGTATTTTCGTATTGTGATCCCGGATTACCTAGACCTACGAAAAGTATCACGACAGTGCTTTCATGTAATGCTTATTTAGCTTTGATCACACCACAGATAGCAACATCTGGTCTGTCCATCATTTTACAGTTTTCAGGTACTTCAATATCTCTTACAAGAATTGAGTCATCTCTGTTCAATGGTTCAACATCAAGATCAAATTTTGCAGGTATATTTTCAATAGCACCTCTTACTCTTAATCTCTTTTTAGACATAACCAGTACACCTTTGTTTTTAAGGCCAACCGGTGTTCCATGCGTGATCACAGGTACAAGGAAATCTGTCACTTGTCCTGGAACTGCTATTCTCAAATCTACGTGTGTAGCATCACCGTTTACCGGGTGAAATTGATATTCTTGGATAAATACATTCAGCTCTTTATCGCCAACTTTAACGGGGAATGTAAGTGCTTCTTTATTTCTTACAGTTCTAATAAACTCACCGCGTTTAAATGCAGCGTTGATATTTTCAACACCATTTGCATAAATGTTTGCGATTAGATAACCATCTCTTTTAAGCTGCTTTGCATTGCGCTTGCCGATACTCTCTCTAACGATACCTTCTAACATATCTGTCCTTTGTGACTATTGTATAATTTTTTACTCAATCAATTGCTTTATTTAGTAAAATAGACGCGAATTATACCCAGTTTGTATTAAATTAATCTTCATCTTCTTTAAAGTCAAAGACATCAATCTCTTTTTCATCGGCATGTTCATCGACAATAGCACCTTTTCCAACCCCTTGCATTTTTAGCTTCATATCTGCCGGATTGGTTGCATACTCGAGCGCAACCTCTTCTGTTATCTCACCTCTGCGAAGGATATCCAACAGTGCCTGATCAAAAGTTTGTGTACCGTAGATCTCTTTCCCTTCAAAAAGGGCATCAGGAATTTCTGCATCCCGGTTTTCTGCTATCAGCTGTTCAATTCTTGCTGTTTTTTTAAGCACTTCGATACCTGCTACTCTGCCTCCGCGCTTCGTAGGGATCAACCTTTGGGAAATAACTCCCTCAAGTACCGAAGCCAGGGACATACGAATACGGTTCTGCTCTTCCGTACCGAACATACCGACAATTCTGTCTATCGTCTCTTTTGCATCCAATGTGTGCAGTGTTGAGAAAACAAGGTGCCCTGTATTGGCAGCATGAAGGGCAATATCGATCGTTTCCAAGTCCCTCATTTCCCCTACCAGGATAATATCCGGATCTTCCCTGAGTCCTGCTCTTAATGCATCCGAGAAAGAGTGTGCATCCGAACCGATGCCCCTTTGATTGATCAGACAGCCTCTGTCTTTATGTACAAACTCGATAGGGTCTTCCACCGTGATAATATGTTTTTTCTGTTCTCTGTTGATCTTATCAAGAATGGCTGCCAAGGTGGTGGATTTACCAGATCCCGTAACCCCAGTCACAAGTACGAGTCCTCTTTGTATCTCTGTAAATGTTTTGATGACCGGCGGCAGGTTCAGTTCATCCAGTGTCAATATCTTCACCGGAATGATACGGAAAACCGCACTCAAGCCATCCATTTGGAAAAAAAAGTTTACACGAAATCTATTCTCATCACCCATCACGTAAGAAAAATCCAGGTTTCTGTCTGTTTGTAACTGTTCATACTGATCGGCTGTAGTGATCTCTTTGGCCAGTTTGTCCATCATCTCTGCACTCAGAGGATCTTTCCCCAATACTTTTAAAGTACCTTGTATACGTACTCTGACTTGGGAACCCGCTTTCAAATGGAGATCACTTCCAGTGTTGCTGATCATTGTTCTAAGATATAACTTGAGTTTTTCTTCCATGAAGATCCCTTTGGAGTATGATTTATTTTAGGCTATTAAGCATATCTTCAAATGCTTTTTCAAATGCTTCAAGACCTTCTTTGAGGAGTTGGTTATATACCTCGTCCATATCAAATCCATTATCGGCTAATTTTGTGAAATAACCATTGATCTCATGCTCTTCCAAAGGAAGTTTAGGCGCGGTTGCTTTGCTTGCGATATAAGCTTCTATGGTTGCAAGCGGTGCAGTATTGACCGAGTGTGGCGCTAAAAGTTCTCTCATATAGTAGTCTGCAGGAAGATTGTCGCCTTTCACACCTGTACTGGCAAAAAGAGTACGTACGCTAGGCGTGTGGTTTGCTTCGATAATATTATAGATTTTTGCAGCATTGTAAATACCTGTTTTAGCAACCGTGATACCCTCTTTTTCCAAATCCGCATCCAGTAATCTGTCAAAACGGCTTACAAACACAGAGATCACCGCCTCTGCTCTCAATCCGCCATCCTTTTCAAAACAATCCAGCCCTTTTTTCATCGCTTTAAGCGCTTTTTTGGTTTGTTTGGGTGAAAAAATAAGTGTGGCATTGACAGAGATTCCTGTGCTTAGCAGTGCTGTCATCGCTTCATACCCCGCTTCGGTTGCAGGTACTTTTATCATGACGTTAGGCTCACCGATAGCATCAAAGAGTCTTTTCCCTTCGGCAATCGTACCTGCCGTGTCATTGGATAAAAAAGGATCGACCTCCATGGAGATGTACCCATCGTTTCCTTCATCGTAGGCAGGTCTCAATGCTTGTGCAGCCGTTCGAATATCTTCTATTGCAAGGGCTTCATACTTCTCTTTTGGACTTTTACCCGAAAGAGAGGAGAGTTGTTCCTTGTACGCAGGAGAAGTCGTAATCGCAGAAGCAAAGATAGATGGATTACTCGTAGCACCATTAATAACACCCTCTTCAATCAATGTCGTAAACTTATTTTTAAGAAAATCTCTTTCTACGAAGTCCAACCATAATGAGAACCCTATGTCTCTATTTACCATCACTATACTCCCACTTAAAATGCTGCCATGAACCAAAATCCATAGGCTTACTAACCGCTTCATCCAGTGCCTCAAGAAAATCTTCTCTCTCAACCACCTCAGCACCCAACCTCAACATATGATCTGTTTTCATCTGACAGTCTATAAAATCATAACCTCTACTGCCTAAAACGTCACTTAGTGCTTTAAAAGCCACCTTGGATGCATCCGGTACCAAAGAGAACATAGATTCCCCAAAAAAAGCTTTTCCCAAAGCGACACCGTAGAGTCCTCCGACAAGTTTATCGTCTTTATAAACTTCGACACTATGCGCAAATCCTTCTTCGTGCAAACGTATATACGCTTCTTTCATTTCAGGGATGATCCAAGTACTCTCCTGTCCTTTTCTAGAAACACTGGCACAATAAGTGATCACATCAGAAAAACGTCTATCAAAGGTCACTGTAAATTTTCCAGAGCGCAATACCCGTCTAAAGGATTTTCGTACTTTAAATTTTTCAGGGAAAAGAAGCAGCCTGGGATTGGGAGACCACCAGAGTATGGGTTCACCCTGGCCGTACCAGGGGAATATCCCTTGTTTATAGGCTGCCAAAAGCCTAGCAGGACTGAGATCACCGCCATAAGCAAGTAGACCTTCATCCGGTGCTAAATGAGGATTAGGGAACGCTAAGAAATGTTTGTTTAACTGTGGTACATAGTAATTGTCTTCATCAAACATTGAAGCCATCGTTAACGCTTATTCCCCTCAAATGCAAACTGTAATTTTCCATTTTTATAACTTACTTTTACAACTCCGCCTTTTTTTAGTTTTCCAAACAATATCTCATCTGTCAGCGCTTCTTTGACTTTGGCATCGATCACACGTGCGATATGTCTGGCTCCATAGCGTTCGTCATACCCTTCTTCTGCTAAATGTACTTTGGCTTTTTTGTCAAGTTTGACTGTCACGTCTTTAGGTTTAAGCAGAACATTGAGTTTATCGATCTCTGTGTCTACGATACCCACTAACACATCCAACGAAAGGGTATTGAACATGATCGTTGCAGTTAAACGGTTCCGGAACTCAGGAGAGAAGAACGAAGCCAATGCGTTATCGGTCTTCATCGATGTGTCTTTATGGAAGCCCATCACATTGGCTTCTTTGGTACCGATGTTAGAGGTCATAATAAGTATGACATTCTTAAAGTCAGAGACCACCCCGTTATTATCCGTCAACTTCGCGCCATCCATCACTTGAAGCAAGATATTCATGATATCAGGATGAGCTTTTTCTATCTCATCCAGCAGCAGTACCGTATGCGGATGCTTTTTGATCATTTCGGTCAACAGCCCGCCTTGCTCGTACCCTACATACCCCGGAGGTGCACCAACCAGGCGGCTGATAGCATGGGGTTCCATATACTCAGACATGTCCAGTCTTTCAAAATGCACATGGAGAGTCTCGGCAAGCTGTGTTGCAAGTGCTGTTTTACCTACACCGGTCGGGCCTACAAACAGAAAACTTCCTATGGGCTTATCGCCCGCATTTAAACCGGCATACGAACGTTTGATCGCTGTAGACAATGCTTTGATCGCCTCATCCTGCCCGATAATATGCGCCGCTAAGTCTTTCTCCAGCGTTTTAAGTTTTTTCGTATTGTCTGTACTGATTACCGTAGAAGGAAGTTTCATGATCTTAGCCACGCTCTCTTCTATGTCTTTAGGCTTTACGGTCACGCCTTCTTGGCCTTTCAGCATAAAATGTGCGCCTACTTCATCGATGATATCCATCGCTTTATCGGGTAAGAACCTGTCATGCAGATACTTTACCGAAAGATCGATCGCCGATTGTAGCGCTCCGTCAGTGAATTGGATATTATGATATGCTTCATACTTATGCTGCACCCCTTTTAAAATGGTAAAGGTATCTTCAATACTCGGTTCCTCGACATCTACCTTTGCAAACCTTCGACTGAGTGCTTTATCTTTATCAAAAAAGTTTCTATACTCCGCATAGGTTGTAGCCCCTATACACTTCAGTTCACCACGTGCAAGTGCAGGTTTAAGCAGGTTAGAAGCATCCATACTTCCACCGCTCGTCGCTCCTGCACCTACCATCGTATGAATTTCATCTATAAATAAAATAGCATCCTTCTGCTCTTTGAGTTCTTGTATGATCCCTTTGAGCCGCTTCTCGAAATCGCCTCTGTATTTTGTCCCTGCTACCAAAGCACCCATGTCTAAGGCAAAGACTTTTGACTTTTTAATGATATCAGGCACTTCCCCTTCGGAGATCTTCAGTGCCAAGCCTTCAGCGATGGCTGTTTTTCCTACTCCAGGCTCACCTACAAGCAGAGGGTTGTTCTTTTTACGACGACAGAGCGTTTGCATGACGCGTTCTATCTCATCTACACGTCCTACTACCGGGTCTATCTTCCCTGTTTTCGCGAGACTGACGAGTTCCATAGTATACTTGTCCAACAGCGTCTCTTCTTTTTTCTCGTCACTTTTAGTGGTTGTTTTATCATAACGGTGCGAGATCACTTCAAGTACATCTACACGTGCAATACCCTCTTTTTTCATCAGGTAGACCGCATAGGAGTGTTCTTGCATAAAAATAGCTGCTATCATGTCACCGATACTTGCTTCCGTTCTGCCTGAAGAGTGTATCTGTGTCATCATGTCATTGATCGCACGTGAAAGTGCAACGGTTTCAAACGGCTCAACCGCTTCTTGCAAGGCAGGGATGGTTTTGGTTATATGTTCAACAATACCTGCTTCCAGTGTAGCCAGATCTGCATTCAATGTGGAAAAGATATCTTTACCTGCTCCACTTTTGACGATCGCTAGAAATACATGCTCCACTGTCAAGTACTCATGTCTGTTCTCTTTAGCATAGCTTACAGCTTGTTTAAATACATCATTAAGTGCCATACTTATCATTTATAATCCTTTGATTCTCTTTCTTCTTTTCGTTTCGAAACTTTATCTATCTTCTTCGATAGTAGCCAGTAATGGAAATTCATTTTGTTTTGCTTTTTGTTTGACCTGATGCGCTTTGGTCTGTGCTATCTCAAAGCTATATATACCACATACGGCCTTACCTGTTTCGTGTATATGCAACATGATCTTTTCCGCCTCTGCATAACTCTTCTGAAAAATACTCGTGAGTACATCCACTACGAAGTCCATACTGGTGTAGTCGTCATTGTGCAACAGCACTTTAAACATCTGTGGTTCTTCTAGTTGTAAATCAAATTCCAATTCATGTTCTATCTTTGGCATATTATGTTAAAATCCTACTTGTGAAATATATGACTATTATACATAAAAAACGGAGAAATGCCAATGAGGTCACTTTTCATCACCGCTACAGGTACAAATGTAGGGAAAACACATACCACGCTGCAACTCATCAAACTCCTTTCGGGTAGAGGTTTCTCCGTTGGTGTCTATAAGCCCATTGAAACAGGTGTCGGTCCCATTGCACATGATGCCAGTCTACTCTTAAAAGCTTGCCAGAAGGTAAATGAAAACTTTAAACATTTCTCTCCGAAGGACATCACTGCCTACACTTTTCCTCTCCCAGCAGCCCCTTTTTGTGCAGATACGTACGGTGAAATAACCCTAAACAAGATCATGGACAAATATCATACCCTTTCAAAGCTATGTGACATACTTTTAGTAGAGGGAGCGGGAGGGCTCATGGTTCCTATCACTAAAGATTTTATGATGATAGATCTCATCCAAGCGTTAGGATCCGATGTACTTTTAGTCACCCCCAGCCGTTTGGGCTGTATCAATGACACACTGCTTTCGCACGAAGCATTGCAGTCTCGTCATATCACTTTTGATTGGTGTGTCAATCTATTTGAAGATGAAGAGAGTTTTCCTAAAGTAACACAGCCTTTTTATGATGAAGTATTTCCACATTGGTGGAGTGTGGACCAAGGTTTACAAAAGTTTATTAGCACCTATTAGCTATAATCACATCATAATACCCATACTTGATACCTGAATGACGAAGGAACCCATGCAATGCAACATCTTATAGATACTCTTGACCTTTCGGATGCTCAAATAGCACAGCTGCTTCATGATGCCAAAGCCTTTAAAGAACACTATCCTTCCCATCTCTTAAGAGACAAGCTTCTCATTACCCTTTTCTTTGAAGCTTCCACGAGAACGCGCTCTTCTTTTGAAGTAGCGGCAAAGCGGCTGGGAGCTGCGGTGGTGCATCTTGACCCGAGTAAAAGTTCCACGAACAAAGGCGAGTCTCTAGAAGACACCTTTGCAAACCTTTGCGCTATGGAACCTGACGGTGTCATCATACGCCACTCTGAAAATGCAGCTCCCGGTATGCTGGCTGATATGCAAATGACCTCTGTCATCAATGCAGGAGCAGGCGACTACGCACACCCGACCCAGGCACTCCTTGATCTTTTTACTTTAATGGAACACTTTGACGGGAACATTCAGGGTAAGACCCTGGCCATCGTAGGCGATATCGTCAGTTCACGTGTGGCAAGTTCGGGCATACGCTTGTTGAAACGTATGGGGGTCAATGTGATCTTGATCGCTCCAAAACCATTTATGCCCCAAAGTGATCTGCCTCAATATGAGAAACTCGAAGATGTACTGGACCAAGTAGATGTGATCATGTCTCTCCGGGCGCAGCTCGAACGCCACGCTTCCCCTCTGTTTGATGACTATGAAGAGTATGCCAAGCACTACTGCATCAATGCTGAACGTTTGGGCAGCAGAGAGATACTCATACTGCACCCGGGGCCTGTCATGCGCAACATTGACATCTCTGATGAGATACTTGAAGACCCAAGATGTAAGGTGCTGACGCAAGTCAAAAACGGGGTCTATATGCGTATGGCTATTTTGAAATTATTGCTTTTAGACTCTTAATGGATATTCTAGATCTCTATAGGGGTCGAGCACCGTCTCGATCGAAGCGTGGACAGAAGGTACACCCGTACAAAAACAAAATATATTACAAAGCTGGTACTTTTAAATGTGGCTAACCAAAAAAGAGGGATTTAAAAAGATCAATACTCTCTCCAAACAACGTACCCCTTTTCTTTTTATCAACTCTTTTGACAATGAAAAAATCTTTGCGCAACCACTGGATAGTCTGGATGATGACATTTTCTATAAACTGGAAGATTGGCGCAACTATCCAGTCAAAAAACGTACCAAGACATTTACCTTTTCCAAATCTCCTGTAGATTTTGTCACCTACCAAAAAGCGTTCAACAAAGTACTCGAAGAGATACGCGCAGGCAATACCTATCTGCTTAACCTCACCTTTAGCACTCCCGTAGAGAGTTCTTTATCGCTCAAAGAGATCTTCACGTATGCCAGGGCCAAGTTTAAACTCTATTTTAAAGATGAATTTATCTGCTTTTCTCCGGAACGTTTTGTAGAGATCACAGAGAATACCATAGCCACCTACCCTATGAAGGGAACCATAGACGCCAACCTCCCTCATGCCAAAACACGCATTCTGGCTGATGAAAAAGAGATGGCTGAGCATGTGATGATAGTAGACCTCATGCGTAATGATCTAGGAATCATCGGATCCAATGTAAACGTAGAGCAGTTCCGTTATGTCGAGAAGATACAAGCGGGGGAAAAAGAACTTCTACAGGTCAGTTCCAAGATCACTGCAACACTTCCCTCAGATTGGAAAGACCACATAGGTACCCTACTCAGCCAGATACTACCTGCAGGCTCCATCTCCGGAACTCCCAAAAGAAGTACTCTGAACATTATCAAGCAAATAGAAAATGTTGAAAGAGGTTTTTACACAGGAGTGTTTGGTGTATTTGACGGCAAGTCTCTGCGTTCGGGAGTCATGATACGTTTCATTGAAAAAGAGAATGGCACACTGTTTTACAAAAGTGGTGGAGGTATTACCATTGACTCTGATGTAGCCAGTGAATATGAAGAGTTGCTCAACAAGATCTATTTGCCTTTTTCATAAAAATGCTGTAAACTTATTTTCAAAAATGTATAAAGGTCCATTATGTCTAAATCTGTATCCACTATTGTCTTTTCTTTTTTTCTACTCTTTCAAACAGCTGCTGTAGCAGAAGAAACCCCTCAAACAGAAACCAATATCGAAGCGCAGGAACCAGAAGCAGATGAAATAACAGAAGATGGCGAACCAGAAGCCCAACCTGAGGCAGGCCAGGAAGCAAGCGAAACAAGACAACCCGAAGCATCCCTTTCTGAAGCAGAAAAAGAGGCTCTTGCCGCAGAAGAAGCAGAGCTGCGTGAATCCGGTTTCTATGAAGAAGCTGTGGAAGAGTAGAAGTTAGCGACATCCCCTTTCCGGTCTGTGTTGCCATCTATAGTCAACATCACTCTTTACTGTCGAAAAATAGAGTGCTCCCGAATTCCTCCATGGATCTATAATGATCCCCTCTTCTACTTTTCCGCCCTTTGCAATGACAAGCAAAGCGTTATGTTCATAAAAATATTCGCCTATGTTCGCCCCAGCCAAATGAAATTCAAACGAGTCATATTGTTTCTTGGAAAGATGGGCATACAGGGCATCACTCCAGTGGTAACACAATCCTTTTTCACGCAACCCTACATTGACCAGAAAGTTATGAAATACCGGTGGAGAAGTCAGTGCAAACTCTTTGGTCAGCCACTGCGTTTGATGAAAAATATCTTTTGAGAGCTGCATCGCTTCACTTCTAGGGATATTACTATCCAGTGACTGTAGTGAATCTGCAAGCTGGGTGATCTTTGTTTGTGATACCAAGGGCGGGGTCACGGTACACCCTGCAAGAAAAAAAGAGAGTATAAAATATTTAAAATAATACTTGAACATAGTGATCAGGAAGGTATGATACCATGGCAATGATGATAACTATCATCGCCGTACTATAGGCAAAAATCCATTTTGGGTTTTTAGAGAGTACAAACCCACCTACAAAACCAATGATAAGTCCTCCGATATGCGCACTGACATCAATGGAAGGAATGGAAAGTCCTATCACAAGGTTGATCACGATGATAATGGTAAAGTCTTTCATAAACGCTTTAGTGTAAGAGGCTATCTTCTCTCTATGTGCCAGGAAAAAGCCTGCCAAGGCTCCAAACACACCAAAGATAGCGCCAGATGCTCCTACTCCCACACTCACCGGATGCATATAGAGTGATACAAGCCCACCTATTAAGCCGGAAAAAAAGTAAATACTTAAGTAAGACTTGGCATCAAAGTACATTTCTGCCCCACGTCCAATGAGATAAAGAGAAAACATGTTCATCAGCAGATGGGTCATCCCCCCATGCAGGAACATAGCAGTAAACAGTCTCCACCACTCCCCTTTAAGTACTGTCAAGGGTCCATATAAAGCACCCATATCCACAAGGGTCTGCATCTCCATATCTATCAGGCTTTGACTCAGCAATGCAGAAACAAGATAGACAATACCACTGCATGCTATCAGTATATAGCTAAGGGGATAACGTTTGATGTCAGCTTTCATAGAGGCTAATAGATAGCATTATCAAAAATGACACCGTCTATACCGCCTCTTGCTATTTTATTGATCTCTTTATCACTATGGATAAGCACAAGGATGCGCGTATCAAAAAGGTACTCTTGTGCGATAGGCTGGATCATCAATGCAGCATCTTCTTCACAGATAATATATTTTGCACCTAAGGCATTGGCAAAGAGTGCATCATCTAGTGTATTGACAACCACGGCAAAAGGAATGCCGTTGGTTTGGCAGTGCTGTGCATAGCTATGTGAGTCAACCAAAGGTTCAAGCAAGATGATATCACCCGGCTCACTTTTTTCAATACCCTCTATAGAAAATACTTTAAAAAAACGATTACTTGTTATCCATGGATGTCCGATAATGATCATGATTACTCCTTTTTTAATTTAATGACGGCCATTTTGGCAAAGCAAAATGACTTACGCTAGCACACTGTTTCCTCTTGTCTGTGAGCAGGAACCTCACACTGCCAGTACTCTATTCTTTATGGTGTGCACTCTCTAGAACAGTAATACTTACCGCCTACAATAATACTCTCTTTCACAGTGACATAGGTATGGCATGTTGCACATTCCACAAGTGTATCATCATCTAGCTTTTTTTCATGAGGACTTTTCCCAAATGTTGGAAGTCTGCCTCCAAAAAATTTATAGATAAGTACGGCTACAATAGCAAAAATCAGTAATTTTAAAATCATTTTTCATTCTTTATATAGAGGTAGTTCCGCTGGTTTTTTTGTACTATATCATATCTTAGCTGATGTTGTACATCTTCTATCTCGTCAAATACCCGAGACCCTTTATAAAAAAGATATTCAGTATGAGAATCACTGATCTTAGAGGTCAACTCTAAAAGTAACTTTGTATTGGTGACTGCTCTGGAACTGATAAGATCAAATGCTTCATGTTCAACCTTTTCCACTCTTTTGGCTTCGACACGCACATTGGGAAGTCCCAAGTCTATGGCTGCGTACTTTAAAAAAGAGACACGCTTTTTAAGCGGTTCAGCCAATACTACTTTGGTACCTGGTAATGCTATGCCAAGTGCCAGCCCGGGAAAACCTGCTCCTGTTCCTACATCTAACAGTGTTTTTGGTTTTTGAATAAAGGTCAAAGGATACAGAGAATCCACGATATTCACATAGATCGCATCGATCGTTTTGGCTCCGGTAAGATTATGGATCTGGTTCCATTCATGCAGAAGTGAAGCAAATTTCTCCAGTTTGACGATGGTCTCACTCTCTAGCTGTATATGCTCGTTATCTAAATATTGCGATAGATTCAATGCTTCTTCACCTCTACCAACCCACTTTCAAGCAACTTAGCTACAAAGTCTGATAGATCTCTCTCCAAAACCTCTGCTTCCACTTCATACTGCTCTAACAGTACTTCAAGAACTTCTTTCAATGTTTCCTTCTCCTGCATTGCCTGCCAGATAGCTGTACCTACTTCATCCAGTCCAAAGTAGTTCTCACTCTCCATATCAAGCAGTACCATCTCGCCATCTACTTCCTGGGCAAATACTGTATCTGAAAATATGATTTTTTGATCAAGATCCATATTTCTTTCCCTCATTGACTTTGTTGCAAAATTATATCATGATATTCAATAATACACTAATGCTAAAACTATTTTGATTGTATATATTTACTGTTTAATTTAAAGGAGAGTGCACACCGATAAAAACCGGTGTGTATATAGTAATTAGATTATTGACCCATCGGTCTAGGGAGTGTTGTGATATCAACCTGAGTGTCCATCTCTGAGGCATACTCTTTGAGCGATGCACCTTTGTAAAGCGCACTCGATTTAGCTGATGTCTCTTGTACCTTTTCTGGTACTTTTTCAGTATCCAGTACCCATCTGAAGGTTCGTGTGGTTTCACCATTCATGTTGAAAGTATAGCTTTGGAGTTTCCCGTCTGCATAGGCAGAGACCAAAGTCTCATTGCTTTCTGCATCTACCAACTGCATTCTTCCCATCAAGTCCTCATCTACTTGAGGTGTTTGTTCAAAACGTGTTCTACCTGATGTATCTGTATTTGTAGTGACTGCATATACATTCCAACGCAGTGTCACGGTACGCTCAGGGTTTGAGTTGACGCTAAAAGTCCATTCATCATACTGTGTCTCTGTATTATGAAAGTCAGTAACATACTTCTTACTCTCTTGTAAAAAATTCACAGAGAGAAAAGGGAGAAGTTCACCGTCACTGTTTTTCGTAAATGGTCTGGCTATTGATTTGAGGTCATAGGCATCCACTTCGTTGCTTGCAATTTCCAATTGTCCCAACCTGTCATTGTCAAAGAGGAGTTTGCTATCAGGATCTTCGGCAACGATCTGTACTGACCACTGTGGCG